>Ga0228711_1000509_pt1 | contig 48332 bp, 17 predicted proteins | sample MedpolnodulmetaG_2_FD_177996 | JGI IMG/M metagenome (GOLD analysis project Ga0228711, IMG submission 177996) | Root nodule microbial communities from Medicago polymorpha collected in Santa Monica, California, United States - brown nodules | ecosystem: Host-associated > Plants > Roots > Nodule...
ATAAACCCGTAAAAAAAAAAAAAAAAAGTAAAAAAAAATGAAATTAAAAGCAATTATTTTTAATAGAGGTAAAAAATAGAATAGTTATTGTACCAAAAAAAAATAGAATAGTTATTAATTGGAATAAACGACAAAAAAAATTAAATCAAACTGCAAATAGAATCACTTGATATTAATAGCCATATTTTTCATTCATTCAAATACATTTCTACAACCTTAAATTTCAAAAACATGATATGGAAACATAAAATACTAATGACTCCATAGATGATTCAAATAAATAATAATAATAATAATAATAATAATAATAATAATAATAATAATAATAATAAAATTATCGAAAGAATAATTTTAGACATAGGTCATTTTGATATACAAACATATTATAGCAAAGTTAGAGCTGCATGGAAATATATATAATAAGAACAATAATATGCATAGGGGTGGATCTAGACTCACAATATTAGTAGGGCAAAAAAATTCTGTCAAATAATTAAATAATACTAAATTTAACAAAGACATTACAAGAGATCGATCAAATGCTCTAGCAGAATACCCGTGCAAAGGGACCGTTGAGCGTGTTGGGCTCTTTTTTTGGATGCAAGTCGCAGTTGCGTAGAAATTATAAAAAAAAATCTTTGTATTGATATGTGAGTAAAAATATAGACAGATGCACAAATTGTACAAAACATTATTTCTGTATTAAATAAGAGTAAAAATATAGACATGTGTATAAATTATAAAAAAAAATAAAAAAAAACTCCATATTAACATATAAGTTAAAGTATATACACATGTAAGAATTAAAAAAAATAGCCCCCACTAACATACATGTCAAAATACAGATACGTGTATGTATTAAAAAAAATTAATTCATGTATCAATATATGAGTAAAAATATAAACACATGTATAAACATAAAAGGTGTTTGTATTAATATATGAGTAAAACTATAAAGTACATGATAAATAAATAAATAAATAAAGTGGTGTGGCACTTGCCACACCATGCCCTGGCCAAATCCGTCCCTGAATATGCATATATCGGACAAGACTGTTCTCATACATGACAAAAATAAACTTTATCAAATGTCATTTCAGTAAGATAAATAACAATGTTACTATAACTGCAAAAAGGACAACTCAGAATAGCAACAACATTCAAGTTAATTATGGTAAATGAAATATGAATGTCAATGGCAAGTACCATTGATTTCATAACTTCAGCTTTGCCAACAAAATATTTTAGCCATATCAAAAACTCTCTTGATGTTTGCTCTTATCAAAAGATAACTTGGTTTATGGTCCTATCAGAATTAAGTGACCACAATTTATTTATGGAAAATGATAAAAAGCATGAGACAAAATTTCGTGCTACTCCCGCGAATGACTTGTAACTTGCATAGCCGTCAAATTTCCTTCAAATTACCATTTTATCCAGACTTATTCAATAACATTACCTCATCACCTCTCTTGTGGCAACACATGTTCATCTGCAAATACTGTATATGTGAAACTTGTTGTAGCAACCAAAGTCAACTACCACCGTAAGCTTGTCCCTTTCTATATAAACTATAGGATTTAACCCCTTAATTGAATAGTGCAGATGATATAGCTACCTACATATGGATTAATTTTTCTTAGTTTGGATTACAGCTTATAAAATCTGAAAACCATCACCGTTTGAAGTATTAAGTGTTTTTCTGTCAAACCGTCTAAGACTCTGTTTCTCTTGCACGTGACTTTGGGCGTTTGCAAAAATTCGCACATATAATTTGTCGCACCATATAGCATTGTTCTTTATTTATTTATGTTTGCTCTTATCAATGCATTAAATGCTTCATCTTTTGACTTAAAATTTTCTCTTTTGGTTTCCTTAACCAGTTTCGTGGGGACACCGGTTATCATTACTTTTTTTAAATGTTTTTTTTATGTTACTATTATGCTCAATTTCAATACAATTATCGTAGTTTTGGTTAGTCTGTTTTTGAGTTAAGTTTGTTTGATCACGTCTATCCACCCGAGAGATAAAGGGAAATCAGTTGGCAAGTTTGGAATCTTTTCCTGCGTTAGGCAAGGGAAACGCTCCAACGCGAGTACAATCAAAGCTAAGCTAAAACAACACATATTTGATTTTCCTCCATCTTTAACTATATAAGCCAAATCATTCTTTATGTGGGCCAACACTGTTGTCCCCCAAGCATAGTTTTTTATCGTCTCACCCAAAAGAGGTAGATAGTATCAGTGACAGATCCTTGATGGGGAAGGAAACAAAACATTTGCGAAACAGTAAAATACAAAAGTTTTTGCCCTAATCCTCCCTGCATCCGCAGTAGATCCAATACCAGGGCTTTCAAAGTGAGCTAACAAGGTTGAAAGGTGGAGTTGATCCAAAAAAATTGTTAGCTCACTTTGAAAGCCCTGGTATTGGATCTACTGCGGATGCAGGGATTAGGGCAAAAGCTTTTGTATTTTACTGTTTCGCAAATGTTTTGTTCCCTTCCCAGTCAAGGATCTGTCACCCATACTATCTACCTCTTTTCTCTTTTGGGTGAGACGGTAAAAAACTATGCTTGGGGAACAACAGTGTTGGCCCACATAAAGAATGATTTGGCTTATATAGTTAAAGATGGAGGAAAATCAAATATGTGTTGTTTTAGCTTAGCTTTGACCGTATTCGCGTTGGAGCGTTTCCCTTGCCTAACGCAGGAAAAGATTCCAAACTTGCCAAATGATTTCCCTTTATCTCTCGGGTGGATAGACGTGATCGCCAAACAATTCAATACATCGATTAAGAGAAAAACGGTTGAACAGTTGCAAATTAATATCATGGAGAATATAAAGTGGATGCCATACAGTTCTGATAGGCTGCAGGTGCCTACAGATATTGAGGACCAGCTGATTCTAAGATATGTGGTGGTGTACTATTATGCTATTATGCTCAATTTCAATACAATTATCGTAGTTTTGGTTAGTCTGTGTTTCGAGTTAAGTTTGTTTGATTGTTCTGCCCCAAGATTTAAGAATCATTCTTTTGTCATAGTTATGTAAAAAAACAAGACACTCTTTCATTTGTTGTTTAATTTGTTTAAAGTGTTGCATTTTGATGTTGATGATTGTTTTGTGATGTGATGGTTTTTTGTATGTTTAATGTTTGATTTTGGTTTTTTCTTGAATTTTGTTTGCAAGTTTTGGGGGAGGGGGAATGAGGTCTTTGCGGAGAAAGGAGAAAATAGAAATATAAATATTACATCTTTTTAAAAAGTGTGTTTGTATATAATGATATATGAATATTTATGATAAACAACGTGAATTAAATTTGAAAATTATATATATAACCATATCAAAATTAATTGAACCATTTCAAAAATTCTTGAACCGAACCATTATTTTGATAAAAATTAACTAACCGAAAATTTAAGTTACATGAGTCTGACTGTTCATTTTGTTGATAATGAGTTGAAATTGCACAAGAAAATTATCAACTTTTGTCAAATCACGGGTCACATCGAAGACATGTTGGGTAAATATGTTGACACATGTTCAAGAATTGAGAGTTGAATGGTAAAATCTTAACGGTAACGGTGGACAATGTCAAGTCAAATGAATTTATGATTCAATACCTTAATAACATGATGAGTTTGTGAGGCAATTGTGTATTTTGGTAAATATAGCTCGAGATGTATTAGTTATTCCTGCATCTACAGTAGCTTCAGAGTCGACATTTAACACAAGTGAAAGGGTTGTTAGTGATTATCGTACACGTGTACACCCAAAATGGTGGAAGCGCTTGTTAGCACACAAGACTATTTGAAAGGAGACACCCTTAACTTGTTTCCATAAGAGAACCTTAGCTAGATCCATAGATCGAAGAAAGGTAAATTTATCGGTATCTATATTGTTATTGTTATGTACTTGTGTATTTTGATTCATATTTTCAGTTTTGGTTAATATATATCTTTTTTTTTGGCAGAGACAACATCTCAAAAATTAGTCCACTTAGATGATGAAAATTGACAACCATCCTCGAAAATCATAAAGGTAACAAATGAAATTAATATTTGTCGTCGTGATCTTCATTTATGATGTTCTTATATTTCTGTTGCTTTCATAAATGATTTTTCTGTTATTTTCTTTGTATTATCTACAATATAAGATGGTCTTAATATAAGTAAAACTACGTTAGCACAAAATTAAAAAAAAATTATTGTAATTAAATTTGGCAGATAATGTCAGAAACTATGTAAGATGATTGATTTTGTAAGGTCTCTCGATATTTTTCAAATGATGCTTTAGATTTTTTCTGCAGCATTATTGTGTTCGACTACTGTATTTTCTGGTGAGGTGATTAATTTTCTGATTCGTCGTAGAGTATTTCAATATGAGAAAATCAATTAGATGGATTGAACAAAAGATAGTTACAATATGAAAAAATGCAGATTGTATAATATGAGTAATACAAAGTATAACAAAAATAGGCTTCATTTGATTATCGTAAAAAATTACATGTCTTTGGTGTGTGCTCATTTGATACTTTGTCGTGCTGCTGTTACTTTTTAATTAGGGAGGAACTTGAGTGTATGAATTCTATGTTTTTATATGATATGATATAGTGTTTCTACTATGTTTTAATTAAACTTGTCATTATGCAGTGTTGTTAATATGTTTATGTCATTTTTTTTTTATATTTCAATTTTTTGTTTGTGGGGCTAATAGTATAATTTTTGGTATCTCATTTAAGTTGCATTTCTATATGGACCAAACAATTAGTTTTGAGAAAATAATTTAGTAAGATGTAGCTTAGTTTTACACTCACTTGTAGAGTGCATTTTATAAAACTTTATTTTCAAATTTTGTTTCTTAAGAGAGTTGAACTTTTTGGTTAATTATTATTGATCTTAATTTTGTGTTTGATATGGTTGTATAAAACATAAACTTTTCTTGAATGACTACTATTATGTATGCTTTGTATAAGGCTACTATTTTATTTGCTTTATGATACTTTTATTTTCTACTTATCCAATCCGCAAATACCCGTACTCTCAATTGCATTTTTCAAGCTTTAAGGGTGTGTTTGTTTTAAGTTATATTTGTTGATTCCCGGAAATAAAATGATAGGAATATATATGCATATGGTTGTTACAAGTTTACTAAATTTTATTCCCAAGTATAAATTGTTCCTGGGAATAGAAAAATTTTCCCAAGGAAAAAGATGGGAATACAGTTCCCATGGAGATGGGAATAAATTCATAAATAATTACCTATTATAATCGCTATTTTTATGGTTCCTAGGAATATTATAAAGTTAACCAAACATATTTTTCCTAAATACCTTGGAATAAAATTTCCATTTTTATATTTCAAGGAATATTATTCCTAAGAATAAATTTGATAAACTTGAAACAAAGACACCCTAAACTGTTCATGTATGTATTGAACTTTAACAACATTAAAAAATGATTGAAATAGATTGAAATATAGAGGTAACAAAACAGTTAGCTGTTTAAAGATCTAAAGATAAACATGTTTATAACAATGAACTTTCTAAGAACTCTTATCACAACAAGCTCTTGAAACATGAAGGAGCTCGAAATTTATCTATAATCATTTTAATAGCTTCAAACAATCACGATGAACTGAAGAATATTTCAATCAATGTATACGACTGTTAGTCAACTTGAGAATTAATAGGAGAATTTTAGCAATCAATACATATAGGTAATTGATTGTTACTCACTCATAGTTAACCCCTTTTAGTTGTACAGTAGCAAAACATATCTTTTCATTATTTATAGGTTCACATAATTGTATTATATATGTAACCTTTTGACTAACAATATGATTGTATTCTAATATCATTCATATTATATTCATATTATGTCTCTACCAAAAATCAGCTTGCAGACATTTTGACCAAACCCCTTCCGCTGGCAAAATTTAATGAGCTCACTTTCAAGATCAAAGTTACGAATGACAACTATATCTTGAAGGGACATATTAAGAAATAATTATCCTAAGAATTAATTGGAGAATATTTCAATCAATGTATATTGTCATAGACTGTTAGTCAACTTGAGAATTAATAGGAGAAATTTGGCAATCAATGTATAGAGGTAATTAATTGCTACTCACTCATGGTCAACCTTCTCTTAGTTGTACAATAGCAAAGCATATCTTTTCATTAATTATAGGTTCATAGAATTGTACTCCATCTGGTCTCAAATGTAAGAAACAAAAAAAAATGCAAACATATAAAGAAAGAAAGTGGATTGACCACATTTAAGTCATTATAAAAAGTGATATTTTTCTAATTTTACCCTTGTCTTGAAGTAGTAAATACATTAATGAGGTGAGTTTAATGAGGGTAAACTTGGAATTGTGGCATTTAATAGGTTCATTTTACTATACTTTTTCTTGTATTTGAGACCACCAATTTTATTTTTTTGTTTCTTACATTTGAGACCGGAGGGAGTATTATATATGTAACATTTTGACTAGCAATATGATTGTATTCCAATATCATTCATATTATATTCTCTTATAAACTGAACCATGGCCACCCATATCTATATATAAAATGTCATGTGATCATATCAAAACCATACTCCAATACAACTTTTTTGGTTCCTCTAAATTGAAAGATTTCGTATTATGAAAAAAGGAATTAAACATGACTGCAACCTAATAATATCCATGCATTTTAAAAGGTTAAAGACTAAAATTATGTTAATGTTCTTTTATGCGTGGAAAACTATCATAAAATGTGTCAGTCTCGTTTGTTAAAACTCCTAAATTGATATATTTTAATCAATCAAGAAGTCTGAATTTATCTAGTCTAATCGATCATTATGACATAAATGTACATTTTGTTTGTCGTTCTAAAGTGTTGTATTTAGGTGTTGATGAGTGTGTTGTGATATGGTGGTTTTTTTATATGTTTAATGCTTGATTTTGGTTTTTCCTTGAATTTTTTTTGAAAGTTTGGGAGAGGGGAAGGAAAATCTTTGGGGAAAAAGGAGAAAATAGAAAAATAAATCTTTCACATCTTTTTTAAAGAGTGTTTATGATAAATAATGATATATGAATGTTTATTATAAACAACGTAGATTGAATTTGAAAATTTAACGATATATATGAATGTTTATATATAATACGTTACATGATCATATTAAAATCATACTCCAATACATTTTTTCTAGTTCCTCTAAATTGAAAGATTTTGTGTTATGAAGAAAGGAATTGAACCCATGATTACAACCCACTAATATTCATGTGTTTTCAGAGGTTAACGACTAAAATCATGTTAATGTTCTTTTATGCGTGAAAACTATCACAAAATGTGTCAGTATCGTTTATCAAGAATCCTAAATTGATATATTCTAATCAATCAATAAGCCTGAATTTATCTACTCTAATCAATCATATGACATACATGTACGTTATCTTCGTCGTTCTCGATATCCAAGGCGTGACTTAAAATTTCTTTAGGAGATGTGATATATCCAATCATCCAGCTCAAAAGATGTTGATGATCTTGTATTCAAGAAATAAAACAATATATGAATGAAGTCAAGTTACTTATATGATCTAAATTAAGTTCCTAACGTTACGAGAAACAATACCAATTAATATTGAAACAAACTTCAATAGTATGATTGTAGTTTAACAAGATCCACCACTTCAGTAAAGTAACCTCCCAGAGCGGTTGAAACTTGAATTGCAACCATATGTCATTATATTTCATGGAGCAGAGATATATAAAAGGAAGGAACCTTTATCTTACATTTATGTTACGGAGAAACTAGAAGCACTCTAGAATCTCCATCTTACATTTCAATATTAAGAGAGTCCATATTAGGAGACCTTGTAGGTTTTGAACTAATGATTTAAACTTAAACGAAAAAATCCGTTAAAATAGATCTTTAAGTACGATCTTTAGTTTTTGCTAACAATCTCCTAACAATCTGATCCCAATTGATATGAATGTTAGCAATTTCTTTCAAGGTGTAGCCTTTTGGGCTGATGGTTATTATTATGTGTCCAACCTTTCTTAAAAAATCAAATGGCTTTCGGAACATATGGTATGCACACATCACTACAACGTACGATTGATGTTCCATCTTGATTTTGTACTCCTTTTCTCATCAGATTTCAAAAACCCACTTGGAATTTCATTCAGTTGATTTGATTATAGCATTGAAAAATATTCTTTAAGATTTCTTTCTTATAAACGTCTTTGCCCTTCATGGTACTCTGATAGTTGCTTTCTTCTATCAGTTGGTTAATGATTTTGTAAACCTGATTGTAGTGTTCATAAACTTGAATTTCTGAAAGATCGTCTTCTTTCTTAATAATTTTTTTTCCTGTAGTACCTGTGTCAATTTTTTTGAAATCTTTAACGTTGATTCCCTTAAAAAATCACAAGCTCTAAATGTCCCACCAAATTCCAACTTGTGGAATATTCCTAGAAGGTTTTCAACGCCCTTTCAAAAGATCAACAAAGTATAACATCTAATTTCTGTGTTGCGAGATAGCTTTCTTTCTTCTATAGTGTATGTCCTCTACAACATAACATAATAAAATTTCTGTCAACTGCCCCGTATAGCTAAGAATCCATTCATTGCAATGCTTAATAGACCTGAACAAAAAAGTATATTAACATTCAATGTAGTACATTTTAAAACTTGAAATAAACTAACTCTAGGATTTAAATTTTAATCCCTACAAAGAAGATGAGTAAGTGTTTTTTGCTCCAAATCTATGTATGAATGAAGTATGCTTCCCATAAACATTTCTTTTCTTTGTTGCATTATGATACCGAGAAGGGATACGACCTATCAAAGACAAACAAGTCATAAATTTACTAATAAGATAAATGAATGGATGTTACTTTACAGGAGGTTCCTAACCCCCTAACTCTATGTAAAATGAAGGAAACAAATTGAATTGACTTAATTAAAATTACATTCTAAATCTAAATTAAAAGTGTTCAAAACATAATTAACTTAAAATATACCTCATTTAAAACCCCCAAGTGGCTGCTCTCTTTTTGTCAAACTCATTGAGATATATAATTCTTAGAATCCTATAATAATCCATATGATACCACACATCATTTATTTCTTAGATGAAATTAACATGATTTAGTAAAAAAAAATTGACAAACTTGATTTAGTAAAATTATTAACACATATAATAAAATAAACATTTTTTATATTTCATATGAATTAAAAATCTTTTCGTCATGAAATAAAAACAAACATATAAAATATTTGGACAATAAAATCAAAGTAGATATGGATTGTTGAGATGTCTATGCCAGATAGAAAAATGAGTTTTGTTACAAAATTACCATCATCTTTTGTTAATGACAAAAATATTTTTTATTTAAGTAATATGACAATCGTATAAGTTTACTAATTTAATAACGAGTATGAATTTATGCGAGTTCGGAAACTTAAAAAATGTTTATTTTATTCTATGTGTTAATGATTATACTAAATCCAGTTTGACATTTTTTTTTGGGTACAAAGTCAATTTTTTTTATTAAATCATGTTAGTTTAATATGTATATGTACATCTATTAATTTACGAGTATTTAAAATATGATTTTTTTAAATTCTTGTGTATCCATTAAGATACTCATCATGTATCGGTTCGTGGTAAATTTTATATGCGGATACCTTGCATACAAAATCTTGTTCGTCCTTAATCATATGCCTAACCCAAATAATGCCGGATAAATACACTATTGGTTTAGAATAAAAGAAAGTAATTGAGTGTTAGAACTTAGAAGTGTATAGTAAGAATTTTGATCTAACAGTTGGTTAACCTTATTCAATGGTTCATATTTATTTTTCTCAAAAAAAAACCATGTCTCCTAGGGTAGAGGACCTATTTAGGTCACCTACCGGAAACGGAACCGTAGTTGAATCATATTTCTTGGAAAGGCGAACAATGTTTATGTTTTAGCTTGGGATTAAATAAAGTAAAGTAGTAAGTATAGGACACCCTTTGAAAGAAGTTGGCTATTTTAGTGGTTGAAAATTTCATTTGGCTAGGCATTATTTAAACATCTTAAAATATTATTTATAAGAAATTTTATAGGAGTATTTTATAGTTTTTTTTAAATATGAAATTTTTAATAAGGGCCAGCCCGTTTAGCCCGCGACCCGTGTATGGCCGCGTTCGGGTAGTATATTTCAAGCTCGCTTTCCAACCGGACTTTTTGGCCCAGATCGATAAAACCCGTTAGGGTCGGCCCTAGACGGATCGGATAGCCCGTTTTGACAACTCTAGATACAACCTATCAAAGACAAACAAATCATAAATTTACGAATAAAATAAATGAATGATTGTTACTTTAAGGTTCTCAACCCCCTAACTCTCGTGTGTAAAATGAAGGAAACAAATTGAATCGACTTAATTAAAAGTTACATTTTAAATCTAAATTTAAAGTGTTTAAAACCTAATTAATCTAAAATATACCTCATTTAAAACCTTCAAGTGATTTTTATTTTTTTTCCAGACTCATTGACATATATAATCCTTAAAATCCTATAATAATCTATATGATCCATATGATGTGTGATAGAACTACACATTCATTTGTTTCTGAAGAATACTAAACATAAGAGAAAAGTTGTCGTACATCCGTACAATAAATTAAACTAGGATTTTATGAGACCTCAAACTCTTATATATACATACAAGGATATTTTAATCATTTACTTAATTTACGTGTATGATTAAATCCATGTCCATATCTATAAAATAATGGGTAATCAGATACCCGTTTATTATACCCGTTTATCTATCTGCCATGTGCCCGTGATGGATTTTACCCGTTGATACCCGTGGATGAGACACTTTTGCCACCTCTACAAACAATGTTTATGTTTTAGCTTGTGATTAAATAAAGTAAAGTAGTAAATATATGACACCCTTTAAAGAAGTTAGTTATTTTAGGGGTTGAAAATTTCATTTGGCTAATAAAAGAAAAGAACAAATCCACAACACTCCAGGAATCTCTAGAAGATTTAACATTGATAGCTAATATGCAGCCTAAAGAGTTCAAGAGATGACCCAAATTTCATGTGCACTATCATGAGAGGGCCATCATGTGTAAAAACAAATTTGCAAAATGAACCTATCAAAATCAAACACCTTGAACTTATATTGACATGACTATTTATCGTTACGTGTTGTAAAATATCGACTTTATGTAGCTATTTGCACAACATACATATGGTCCAACAATATTTTTTGCAGTTAGGATAAGGATTCGATTTCTTAAAGGACACTTTTTTCCTACATTGGTCCCCTATTTAATTTCGTTGAAGAAATTATTGGTCTTTCCATGCCATCCTTCTTGTCTTTTATCTCTAATAGGTCTATAGAAAAATATAGTTTGTGTTAGTTCACATTAAGAGTTATATATTATTTATCACGTAAGTATAGTCGGTAGCTGCAGGACGTTGATATACTGACAGTTTAATTTTGAACCCATTTTTTTTTCTAACATTTTCCACTTCCCTAAACAGGGACAAATTTAACTAGGGGAAGGCATCACTCACATACTATAGTCTTGGTTTTTATTAATGGTCGGTCTTGGTTTTATCATCGTACCTATTTAAACCAATGTAAATTAACACGATTATAGTATGTAGTTCACACATTTCATCGAGACATAACATAGTAAAATCCGTCTTTCATCGAGCAAAGAGAAAAAAAAACTAACCTTATTTGCCAATGATAAATCTTTGATATTAATTCTTAGGTAGTTTGATTGAAATTCGAATTTTCTTATACTCACATGCATAAGTTTGGATGCACTGCTGAGCTTTTCTTGGTAAATCTTTGTGCTAGCTCTTTTTTCTTCATTAGATTTTTGTCCGTTAAGTTTTTTAGTAAGGTTTTAATGAAACACACTTTCGATGAACATTCAAAAGAGAGTGTTATGAATATTTTTAATATTGAATATCCATTAATGAGTAGGTACTATTTTGATTATACGCTTATTTTCTTGTGTCATATAAATAGAACTCTCATTGAAGTAGAAATACACATTTGAAGATAACACTATTACACACTTTCTACTCTATATTTACTCTAATTTTGACTAATTTCATAACAATAACTCTTTTTTTTTTCCATTAAGAAGATATTTTGATTCATCACTAATCCAATCCACTAATCTTTGATATCGTACAATCAATAATTTGCCTTGGGATAGATTGGCTATTGCAAAAAATAAGTTCTTTGTAATCTCTAAATGGAAGCAGCATGCGAATTCTTAGCCGTCCTTTTTCTTGTTCAAATTAGGTTTTGGACCCACCATTTATGCCTATCTTTAGTGACTAGATTATATTAAAATATTGCCTCAAATGCTATCAACTTTATAACTTTTTAACATTATGGAACCCAAATAAATGCTCTTTTTTTGGAGGTAGGAAATACAAAATAGTATTGGAACATTGAGCGGGTCTCAAATATCTTAATCCATTATTATACTAAAATGTTCTTTGTTTTTTAACGTGTTTTGAAAGATATTTTATACTTTTTAAATTTTATAGTTTTAAATTTGTATAGCAGACAAGAAATCAATAGAATGAAAAAAGATACATTCTAAAATGTTTCATCTTGCTTTGAAACCCTAGGAATAAGGAACTAGTGAGTGATCACACAATGCTGGACCTAAGTCACTAACCTACTGCAAAGAATTTTGGTTTGTGTCAAAAAAGAAAAAGAATATTAGGGCAGCTCCACGTGACTGTTAACCAATGAGAATGATTCCATGAACATAAGTTAAAGATATGCACATGGTGCACAATTGGTCAGCATCTAATAAGGTACGGGAAATTAAACAAATAGCAAGACGAAGAAGAATTATATTTTTATTATGCACTAATATTCCATGAACAACGTTTTTTCACAAAGTAATGTTGCTGTCGTTATGGTTTGTATTTTGAGTATTTTTTTTTTTTAGTCTTACATTATGGTTTGAATGGTCTCACAACAATATTCTTTTCAAAAATATTTTTTAAGTGAAATTTTTGTTTTCAACCCACTCAAGCCTCACATTATGTTGCTGTCGTCGAATGGGGCTGGAAATGGGTCGAGTCGAGTAGAACTTGTCTGAGCTCGACTCGATAAGAATTGGTTCAGCTCGAAACTCAGCTCGAGTTCGATGCAAACTATTTTTTCAGTTCAAGTTCGACTCGTTTAAAGTTCATGAATAGTTCAGTTCGGCTCGTTAGGTTCAGTTCGTTTGCTTGAGTCACATTACTCAAAAGTAAAAAAAAAATGTTTAGATCAATTTCTACTAATTTTTTTTGCTTATTTTCACTAATATTGTCATGTTTAGATCAATTTATACAAAGCCATATTATCATGTTTAGATCAATTTATTCACACGGATTAAATTTCTACAAAAACCATTGTTTATTTCCACCAACATCCATTCCTACCTTCTTTTTATCCATTATCATTGATTAACATCACTCAAAACATAATGAAGAAAGTAATGAAATGAAAAGAAAATATTATGAAGAGATTATAAATTAGAGGTAGAGCAAAACTTTACCGATGAATTCAAGTGACTAGTGAAACCAGAAAATGAAAAGGAAACAATGTTAATGTTTTTGGAAGATATGCAGAGGGTATCTAAATTTGGAGAAAATGAAGGAAAGATTTGGAAAGTTCAAGGATATGAGGTTATCTTTTGATTCATAGTGGAATGGAGGGTAAATTAATATTTTGGAAAAGAGAGTAAATTAAAGATTCAATGTTGGAGACCGCAATGCCTACACGTTGGAATTGGAAAGATGTGTATGGTATAATAACTTAAAATTTTAATTTTTTAAAGGGAAGTGAAAAGGTCAAGAAGGTATATGTTTAAAATACGATGGAAAAAATAACGATACATAATTTTTTTTTAAATAAAAAATTAAAGTTTAAGGTATAAATTTTTTTTGAGCAAATTTAAGGTATAAATTTAAAGTGTATGTATATATATAATCGAGTTAGTTCATGAACCAAACGGGTCGAACTATATATAGTTCATGTTTAGCTCGTTTAGTTAACAAACTTAATTTTTAGCTCAAGTTCGGCTCATTTGGTTCATGAACCAAGTTCAACGAGATAATTGTCGAATCGAGTTTCAAACTATTTTCGAGTTGGTTCGGTTCATTGTCAGCCCTATCGCCGAACAAGGGATTTGTGTAAAAAAAAAACGTTTGATTTCACTTTTCTTTTTTTTGTTTGACAAATCTTGTAGTTCACAAAGTTGTTTGTTGAAGTACAAGACAAGAAGATCAATGCCTATATGTATGCTCTATTTTTTTGTTACAAGAAACACTTTAAGCCTATATCTAACTCTCTCTCACACACACACACACGTTTTCGAGTGTTGTAAGATATAGTTAGGTATTTACTTTAGAGAGTGTGAGTGTACTTGGGGTGTGGAGTGGTTGATGCTAGTTTGTGTTGTACCAATTTTCATGTATGATATTATTTGATTGTCATTAGACAACAATTGTGGGTTTTCTCAGATTTGGAGGTTCCGTGTTATGCTCTTGCGTTGTGATTGTGTTCCTTTATTTTCTATATCTCAATTTCCCCAACAACTGGTATTAGAGTTTCTGGTTTTGTCCAAGGATAGGAATTCTTAGTATGCTCTGTGGGCAGCAAATCTTCGACATCAGAAAAGAAGGGTTGTATTATGAAAGTGTTGCAATCACAAGTTCCGTTATGAAGTATGGGCTAGAGAAAATTGTTAGAAGAATCAATTTTGCCTTGTATAATTTTCATATCAATGATGTGTTGATGCAACCTAAATTACATAAGGTGTTTATTAGTACACGAGTATTGATTAATATGATGCAAATTGTGTTATGAGATTATGTTGGTGGTTGAAAAACTTTCGGCCCACATAAAAGTTGCACCATAATTTTTCCACACGATTTTCGACATGTGAAATTCCTGTAGCGGTTTAACTTCGAGTGAAGTGTACTCCTTATGATGGAGTATGATAGATAGTACTTTTGAACTATGATTATCGATGAAAACAATGTGAAAATTCTTGAAGTGATTTATCTTCAAGTGATTATAGTCTTTATGGTGGAGTATGATAGTTTTTTGAACTATGATTATCAATGAGGGCAATGAAAGTAGATTTATCATTTTCTATCAAAGCGGAGATCGTTTGTGTTGGTTAATATGCATGTTGAAGAAATCTCATATTACTTAAAATTGTAATGGAAGAGTTAGTGCAAGACAAGCAATTTTGTATCTTAAAGTGCAAGACAAACAAGGTGGTTCCTTCGTTTGTTTACTTTTTTGTTTGGTAAGTCTTGTAGGCCACAAAGTTGTTTCTTGAAGCATATATATATATATATATATAAGGATTTGCTAGAACACACCCACTAGTTTTTATGTGGGAGTGTTTTAGCAAACTACACCTTAAGGTGTATTTAACTACTTTTTAGTTATAACTTGCTAAAACACACCTTCTAAAAAATAAGTGGGTGTATCCTAGCAAATGCCTATAGGAGTTGCTAACATACATCCACTTATTTTTTTAGAAGGTGTGTTTTAGCAACATTCACCTTAAAGTGTATTTAACAACTTTTTTACTTATATCTTTGCTAAAACACACCTTAATAAAAACTAGTGGGTGTATCCTAGCAAACCCCATATATATATATATATATATATATATATATATATATATATATATATATATATATGCTTCATTTAATTTTTTTGTTATAAGTTACATCAATTATAACACTTTAAACTTATATTTGTTTTTTTTTCCTCTTATATTGTTGTCTTTGAATGCTGTGATATGTAGTTATGTATTTGCTTTGGAGAGTTGGTTGTACCGGGTGTCATGTGGCGATTGAAGGTAGTTTATATGTTATAACAATATTTACATAGTGTTGTTATCTGGTTGTCATTAGACAACGATCGTGGTTTCTCTCCACTCTAAAATTTCAAAGTTACAATTTTTAAGTTGTAACTGAGTTTCTTTAATTTCTCTATGTCTGATTTTTCCTACACTTTTCAAATAATAGAATGAAAACTTTGTTCAAATTTGTCTTAAAACATCCAAACATCCGAATGAAAATTTTGTTTAACCACCCTCCACTTCACTTCATTTGTTTAAAAATAACCAATGAAAGAGCCTAAAGTGTGTTTTCTAAATAAAGATTGCCTAAAGATTGATCCATAAAAGTTTGTCTTTTTAGTTGAACATTGAAAGGCCAGTATTCGATTTGGATGCATGGGGTCACGTCTCATCCACAAATGTTTCGTGAATAAAGATGCTGCAGATATGCCTTTGAAACACAAACTCACGATTGTATCTTTTTCATACGCATATATTCAAAATATTACTATTTTTGTTAAAAAAACACATATATTGTTATTTAATATCAACCAAAAAAAGTATATTAAGAGTGATAAAATACAAAAAAAAAGACTAAGATATTATAGTATTTTTCTAAATCACATATAAATTTAAAATTAAACATGGCCTTGAACTAAAGTGTATATAGTGAACTTGAATTGATGACAAAACCATTACAGAAAAAAAATTGTATTAGAAACCCAGTACTGAAAAATAGGACAGCTTTTATTGTCTTCACCAAAAAAATAAAATACTAGAACAACTTTTTTGGTTCCAGCACTTTCTAAAAAAAGGAAAATCTGGATTTAAAAATAATTTTTTAAATTAAAAAACTAATTATTCTTGTATTTATTGCTTTGTCAAAAAAGACAAAGTGGATCTACAGTGGACACCGTCAATCGCAAAAATTAGTTATACGTCAAAATCTGGTATGCGATATTCTTAATTGCAAACTTTGAGTTAAGGGCTTGCGCATTTATAGTGTTTTTTAGGGTTAGGCAGGAAATTAAAATGGAAATAATTCATGTCTTTGGATATGTAGCGTTGATGACCAAGTTATTGATTAACTCTATAATAAATAGAAGTTGATCCGACAATTCTTAGAGAACAAACATCGCAACAAGACGAGAATATCAAAATATGCCTTCCAAGAAACTCAAATCTAGGTGAATGTCACTTATTTAGATAAAATGATAGAAAAAACGATGTAAAGAGATGATTACATGTAAAAATGATCCAAACCCACCTCTATACGATGAATGGAAAAGACAAAATGTTAGAAATAAGATGGAGCATCTCTCACTAAAAAATCTAGGACCGACAAATACAAAGGTTTTTTAATCTCAACAAAGTTCTTATTTGAAATACCTTTTACTAGGAAAAAAAACAATTTTCTATGCCATTTTTTTGGAAGTGTTTGAAGGTTAAGTCAATTCTAAAGAACACTTATTCTTCTGTGTGCCCAAACAACCTCAGGCACTTTACCTGTGCTTTAATTTGTGTTTTTCCATTTTTAAACCAAACAAAGGGGAAAAAGTCCCATTAATTTTCTCAGTTGTTATCGTATATAAACTTTTTAAAAAACTTATAAACTCAATTAAACACCATCTTTGTTAAAATTTTAGGATTTTGCAAACTTGTGCCCTAAGAGCATAAGATATGGCACAATATAAGAAATTAAATAAAGAAATTTAACTTTAAAAATTGTGCATTCATAACCTTCAAAGTTTAAAAATTTATCTTTTCAATACAATTTTATTGTTTAATTCTATTTTAAAATCTTTATCTTGTGCCAAGTTAACATTTCCCAAAATTTTAATACATAAACATATATTATAATCGAATAATTTCGCAATATTGTGAATGATGATCCCTTTTGTCTCTTCCATATTCAGCAAGCCAATAATAATGGGCTCTAATAAAGAGAAAGAGCAAGCGGAACATGAAATAGATAAAGTAAAATTACCACCCATAATATGCTCCATTTTGATGTTGACATGGGGTATGTGTTAACCACTATAATCAAGTCTTCATAAATATATAACTAGAACTTTGATCCATAATCAAGAGGTTGGGTCTGGTGCAAAGTTTGAGTCAACTAAAATGAACTAGACTCTCCCTTCATTGTGACAAATTAATGTTTTAATTTCGATTGAGAGAAGTAGCATCAATGAGAATATTTATCATCCAGAAATAATACGACTAAGAGTTTTGATAGAGAACAAGATTTCTTAAAATTCAAATTGACTGATAAAAATAGGAAATGAGCACAAAGAATGCCCTATGAAGGGAGGGAATTATACCAAGTCTTTTTTTTTTATTTTAAGGAAGTCTTGTTTTATCATGTTTTCTCAATTGGAAATATTTTCACCCTTAAATTCATTTATATCCTTTTTTTTATATTTTAAATTCTCTCAATTCTTTTTTCTCTCTCCTATCAGATCAATGACTTGAATCACATGTTACTCTCACGTGACACGAGAGAATCCTCCCAATACCCTATATATATATAGAGCGCTAATAGAAAATTAACAAATTAACTATTGGTCAACAAATTAAACTAACTATCTACTAACAAACTCTAACTAACTTTTATATTTTCATTAGTCCCCACAAACTTAGGGCAACTAAAATCTTAATCTAACTTTGAATAACAAATCTTAAATAAATAAATAAAATTGTTCTAAAATAACATAAGATTTAGAGATTCTTACTATGTAAGGCCAAAAACATGCCTGAACCCACCACTCTTAGATTCTCACTATTTGTAACGTCTCAATGGCTAGTAATGGTCGTCAAAGTTAAACATTGATGAGCGTCTCCATAACTGACCCTTCATCAATCCCCAACGACTCTTGACGAGTTGCTATAAAACACTTCCTTCACAACAAATGCAAGATACACAATTTCTATCTTTATTATATCTCAGAGTCTTTGCTATCATATTGACTTGAACGTTACAAGCTCGCATGCTCCACTCCCTACATCAACCTCGACAATAGTTGTTTCATCTCGACCAACTCATCTTGATCACACAAGATAAAAACTAACATAAGTATTACTGTTTGGAACATCAATGAGTTCCATATAGGAAGAGATATATTAGTTTTTTTTATTCAAAATATGCAACCCTATAAAATGAAGAAAAATATTGATGTTGACCTAAATATTAAAAAAGAAAAAAGAAGCTAATAAAATAAATGATTGTCGGTGGATTCATGAATTTTTGATGAACTGCAAGCTAAGCCAAGTAAGGTTGACACTTTTTTACACCAACTACTTTCTTTTCTCTCTCAAGCTTATCCCTCTCCACCACTTGTTCTTTCTTCTCTTTTTTTGTTATATCCAAAGCATAAACTAAGAAAGTTTCAGTTACAAGAAAAAGAAGAAGAAGAAGAAGAAGAAGATGAACAACGGTTGTGAACAACAACAGTACAGTGGTATTGAGACACAGTACATAAGAAGACATCACAAACATGATTTAAGGGACAATCAGTGTTCCTCTGCTCTTGTCAAACACATCAAAGCACCTGTTCATCTTGTTAGTACTTTTGTTTTCTTTTTAAGATTCTTGTTTCTTTTACTAATATAATGTTTTTTTGTTTGTTCTAAATTGTGTTTTGTATAGTTTTTGTGTCTGATTTATATGGTGGAATAATAAAAGAATTTATTTCTCATTTTTCAAGATCTTGATTGGTTTTGTCCATTTCTTTGAGATGTATGGTTATTCTAGATTTCTGTTTTATGAGGGTATGGTAAAAATTGAATTTTTCAGCTCATAAGATGCTAGTTTTGATTGGTTTATGGTTGTGAAATCATTTTTTGAAAAGAGTTGTCTTCATTTTTTATAAGAGATTTGGTTTGAATTTTCATATAACATATTGTTTATGAAAATTGTAAACATAGTAAGAAATATTTTTAAGGTTGGATTTGGATTTGTGAAGTTTTACTATATTATAATCCAATTTTATTGTTTGTGAGACATTTAATTGATGTTTAGTTTCATTAAATTGAAGAAAAGACTTTATGTGATGACATGTTTAACTATTTGGTGAGTTTTGTGCCAAAAGAGAAAATTAAAAGAAGTTGATTGGTCTGATTAGTTTATATTTTGTCTCTTTCAGGTTTGGTCTCTAGTTAGAAGATTTGATCAGCCACAGAAATATAAACCATTTATTAGCAGGTGTATTATGCAAGGAGACCTTAGTATTGGAAGTGTAAGAGAAGTGAATGTTAAATCTGGTCTTCCAGCAACAACAAGTACTGAGAGGTTGGAACAACTTGATGATGAGGAACATATTCTTGGTATCAGGATTGTTGGTGGTGATCATAGACTGAGGGTATGATTATTAATAATCCTTTGTTTTTCTAAATTCAAATTATTTTTCTATATCAAGTATTGTTAACTGATATGTTTCTTTCTATACAAATGAAGAAATTGTATAAAATGGTATTTCTAATCATGAGAGCTTATTATTACTATGATTAGAAATTCACGCGATCAGCACATCGGTAACTGTTAAATCATGATTGGACAGTCCGATTTCAAGTTCGGTATTTTGGATTTTCCAAAATAAAATTCAAAATCTGCATATTTTGTTAATTGTCCATGGTCACCAATGCACTGAATAATAGAAATGGTCTGAATTCATTTTCTATGTTCTTATGTTGACACTAAATTGTGTTCATATGTTCTTATGTTTATGTTCATAGGTGTATTTACTAGCATCAGTTGTAAGCTGAACGAATACTAAAACGTGTTTTTATCTAATTTGCAGAACTATTCTTCCATAATCACAGTCCATCCGGAGGTTATTGACGGAAGACCAGGTACAATGGTGATTGAATCATTTGTCGTGGACGTGCCTGAAGGGAACACGAAGGACGAAACTTGTTACTTTGTGGAGGCGTTGATTAGGTGCAACCTAAGTTCTTTAGCTGATGTCTCGGAGAGGATGGCCGTGCAGGGTCGAACCGATCCTATCAATATCAACCCATAAGAATGTATAAAGGGAGAAAGAAGTTGAGTTTCATCATGCAAATTATATGAACCTTTGATTTCTTATCCCAAGTCCAAGTGTGGAGAATGGTTGGAATATGAATTTTCCTTCCTGTGTTCCTCAAAAGTTTTGGATGTTTATTTTCTTCCTCTTATCATGGATACATTCCCCAAGTCTTCCAACTTATTTAGTTGTGTATTCCACTTTTGAAAAGTGAAGTTTCTCTTATATAGATTTCGGGTTGGGATCCTCATGGCACTAAAAAATTCTAGCAGAAGAGAGAAAGACTATGTGAATAAATTAATATAATCTTATTCACAAGTTTTTCTCTCTCACTAGAATTTTCCATCTCCAAAAAGGATCTCACGTCTAGTTTTAGTAAAATGAGAATCTAGACTTCATAAGCACTTGTTGGACTGGGAGTGGGAAAGTTGTTTTTTTTCCTCTTGTTAAATTCTTCCTGGATCTTGTGGATGAAGTTGTGTTATTACAGTTGTTTGTAAATACTTTTGTTGGGAAAAAGACTATTTATGGAGTCTTTTTATGTTTTTTGTTTAGTAGCAAACTAGGGATAATTAGTTACTTTTCTTATAAGTAGTGTAGGTTATCTATTTCTCATTTTCCTTGTTTAGGACTTTGTTTAGAACACAAAAAAAATATATTTTGCTACTAGTTCTTTTTTAAGTATTGCAAGTGCCTTCAAATTCAACTTGTCTTTTTTCCCTTTTATGAGGAAGATAATGCATCTCATAAGAAAAATGTTAATATGTGAATCCTTGTATCCTAGAAGGTTCTACAATCTAACATGAGAGGGTAACTAAGGTGATGAAAGGGAAATTAAATATACACAAACACATAAAGATAGTTAAAATGAAAAAATAATAATCAAATTCCTCAGCAGACAGAAGGTGACATGATTAATACTACTCATTGTTAGTTGGTAATGTATGAAAATAAAACCATCTTCCATATATGATTTGGTACAATTACTTGTTCATACCACTTTCAATCTTTCATGCCATGTTTTCAAACATAAGTTAAACTCATGCAGCAGGAGAATGATTTCTGCACATTACTTAGCACAATGAATGAATAATTTGTTTTGGTGATTCAACTGAGCACTCAATTTTCAGTTTCCATGTGCACCATTAGCCAACCAACTTATTGTGTCTGAATAATTTCTGTCATAGCCTGTATTTTATTTTACATGTGCATGCTAATAAAATATTGTATATCTGACATCAATTTAATATGAAAATGAGAAAGAGGATGTGCAAAAATGATCTAATAATCAGAAGAAAAAAAGTATTCTAAAACAATACATTCACATCATCACCATTTTTTTTCTTCTTATGATGTACAAAGATCAGACAAAGCTGCAACCACATAGCATACTAAGAATTTAATATTCTATCAAACCAAAACTTTTATATCAGCTGTTGGAAAAAACTACATCTAAGTCACAAATTGTAGAGTGGTAGATGTTGGTAACTTAACTTGCATGGTATCCTTCTTTAGGAGATTGAGTGTAAAGCTTTACAGTGGGAGCTAAACATGTAGATGGTGATGATATTGACCCCCAAGTAACGTATCTGTTACAAGTTTTTGATTTTGTGACTTGCAGAAAAAGTAAACTATTTAAGGTAAAGATTGCAATTTAAGGAGAAGTGTATTTCAATATACTAAAATGGAAGAGCGTGATTCCCTAATAAGTAACATAGTCAATCCTTGATATAATATTATGCTTTCTTCACGAACACACCCTCAATTCATGTAACAGTATAGAATAATAAAATGAGTGGCTCAGTGCACGAGGCTCGCACCAGATGGAGTCTGGAGAATAAGGCACGCATCATTAATTCCACAAGCGAAGATGTCGCTTTCAAGATTGGTACTCATTAACCTTCCGTCCCAAGGTATCGACCTTACTGTTGCACCGGAATTCACCCTCAACAAAAGCAAGAAATGCTTCAAGTTTTTCACTGCATCTCTCATTACCAACGATCATTACAAGCACACTTTCCATTTTTAAAATGGTGAAAACGGCCACCATCTCGGAGTAAAATCTCGCGTTTTCGAACCAAAGAAATGTACTTCGCTACTGTATGACAGTCACAACAAATTCTTGTGTTCTGAACAATCCTAATTGGTGATCCACCTTTCATTTTCATCACTCCATATACCATTGCCAACTTCTCAGTGTGACTCATAAGAATTTTCTCTTTCTCATTGTCATCAATGTTCTGACACACACAATTGAGATCAGGTGCATAACCGAGCTTTCGAATTTCGGAAATTAATTGATATAACTCGAAATATATTTCCCCTTCTTCTGGATGTGGTCTTCCTTCTGTAGAGAACACATGGATACTTTGATTAACTTGTGTCCAGCTCCAAACTGGTGGACTTTTCATCGCCAACACAGTCATCGAGCGTTTTAGACGCTCAACGTCATCCCATCGGTTTAAACTCGAATACAAATTCATCATCAAAACATAGTTGGCAGAATTATTTGGTTCCATCTTGAAAAGCTTCCTTGCTGCAATCTCAGCTAGCTTAATATTTTTGTGAATTCTGCATGATGCAAGAAGAGCACCCCAAATACTAGCATCCGGCTTAATTGGCATAGTTTCGATGAAATGCGAAGCTTCGTCAAGAAAACCGGATTTTCCAAGAAGGTCTACCATGCAACAGTAGTGCTCAATTGTTGGGACAATATTGTAATCTTCTTGCATACTGTCAAAATACTTCCATCCTTCATCGACTAAACCCGAATTCTTGCAGCCAGATAGAAGAGCCGTGAACGTTATCGCGTCAGGTCTAATACGTCTTTCACGCATCTTGTCATAAAGAATCATTATTTCTTCTCCATGGCCATGAATGGCATATCCCATCATCATGCAATTCCAACATGGAAGTGTTTTCTCTTGAATTTTGTTGAAAACACTGTATGCTACTTTTAGTTTTCCTGCTTCACTATACATGTCAATGAGTGCTGTTGCAACGTATATATCATCCACAAACCCTAGTTTCATACTAAAGCAATGTAACTCTTCACCTTTCTTCAACAGAGATGGACCTGCACATGCACAAAGTAAGCTGCAAATCGTGGTTGAGTTAGGTTTTACATTCTCGGCTTGCATTTGACTGAACATCTTTAGGGCGTCCATGTACTTCTCGTTTTGAGAACACCCAGATATCAAAGCAGTCCAAGACACCACATTAGGAGTGATTCCGGAACTCTTGATCTGATTGATGATAGTCAAAGCTTCATCGATACGGCCTTGCATTGAATAACCAGAAACCAAACCGTTCCATGTCACTAAATCAGGTGTTATCCCTTCTTCCACCATTTGGTTCAATAGTTTTACGGCTTCACCAAACTGTCCCTTGAAGGAGTAACCTGATATCAACGAATTCCAAGCGCAAACGTTTTTGTTTTTCGCACGATGGAGCACTGCCTGAGCTTTTTCTAAGCAATCATTCTTAACATACATATCCACCAGTGATGTACAAGCATAGACATCATAGTTAAGATTACTTCTCATTATGTAACCATGAATTTCTTTCCCTAATTTAAAGAAACCTAATTCAATAACCGCTTGTAGAGCACTAGTTACTGAGCATGAATCCGGCTTGAAGCCTAAACTATGCAGACTCCGAAAACTAGTGAGAACCATTTCAGATGATCCCCGAAGAAGATAACCCGACAAAATTGAATTCCAAGTTATAATGTCCGGTTTAATTCTGGAACACTCCATTCCTTTGCTGATAGTATCCAATGCATCATTCAGACAGCCATCGACAGCATAACTAAAAATTACCGAGTTCCAAGATGATAAGTTACGACTATGATCCTCCATCGAATCAAAAACTGCTCTAGCAAGTTTGAATCTACTGTTTCTAGAGTACATGCTAATAATGGAATTGCAAACTAAAGTATTTGAAACTAGTCCAAATCTTAAAGCATACCCATGAAGCTGTTTCCCTTCATTCAAAGCTTTTAATTTTCCACATGCTTGCAACATCTTGACAGTGGTACCAACAGTGGCTTTAGCAGAAACTCTCTGCATGTCACAAAACAATTCTAATGCATTCTTCCACCTCTCACTCCTCAAATTTGCCATAACTATAGTATTCCACAAAAAATCTTCTTTATAAGGAGTCTCATGAAATACTTGATTAGCTTTATCTATATTCCAACACTTCTCATACAAATTGATCAATGCACAACTCAAGTGTACATCAACATGAAACCCTTTTTTGATCAAACAAGCATGAACTTCCAAACCAAACAAAAATTCCCTTAAAGCCAAGCAAATTTTCAGAATAAAGGTGAAAGCTTTGCTATCAAATTCAACTCCTTTACTATATAGTTCATTGAAAACTACCAAAATCTCAAATGGGTCACCTCCAAAACTTTCAAATTCCTCAAGAAAAGAGTTCCACAAAAGATAATTTCTTGCAAAACCCACAAAGAAAACCTTAATTGCTGACACAAAATCACCAAATTCCAAATAGTTTCTCATCATGGTTCCATCAATTGTAGCAAAGTTATCATTTTTAGGTGTTTTAATCATGTGGGCATGCAATTCCATGACAGAATTCAAAGTTCTTAACTCATTCAACTCATGAAAAGTGTGGAAAAATGGAGAAAATTTGGGCGATGAAAATGAAATTGAAATTGGTGAAAGGCTTCTAGGTAGCATTTGGGTTTTTGGGTTGTGAAGAGAATGAGGATTAAGATGATGAAAAGGTGATAGGTTATTCATGAAGATTTGGTGCTTAGAGAATATGCAAAATGTCATTGGAATGAATGAAACTCCAATTATCATTTTCTTAATTTCATCATCATTTAAATTTTGGGGATGTTAGAATTTGTGTTAGACTTGTGAGGTGCAAGGATTTGAGATTTTGGGATAAGGTTATCCTCTGTGACTCAAGTGTGGAAAAAAAGAAGTTAAAGTGGTTGGGTCAATCTAAGTGTACATTAGTTGTAACAATCTCTATATACCAATGTGCTATTGGTAGCCACCTTAAAACAATTGATTGATTGCTAAGATTGTTTGATCTCCGACTCGTGCGTGTAAAAAATAACACAGTTGGGTGGACACACATCATACTATATGTTGTTGGATTTTGAGGGGTTCAATTCAAGGGACTATCACATCGAATTTTGAGCAAACAAACATGTGAGATCGAACGTTACATCTTAACAAAAAATCTTAGGATATTAAGTTATACGAGTCTCTTTATTCATATATTGCTTAACATTCATTATTACATCCAATGTGAGACTCTCGCCACCGTTGTTAGGAAGACATTTGATACAAGGGCCCAATCGGACCTGACTCTGAAATCACCGGTGAGTTGTGAGGGTGCTCGAGAGATCATCACATTAGACTTTGAGTAACCACACAAGTGAAACGGAACACCACATCTCAATTCAAAACCTTAAGGAAGAAGGTACATGAGACCCCTAAGTTAAATGTTTCTTAACATCAGTTTTTTCATTTAATGCGAGACTTTTTTTTTTGTTATTGACTTTGTAAAGCACAGACAAGCAGGAAAGTTTAGAGATCGAGAATCAAACTCAAACAGGTCCTCGCATCCAAACCACTAGACTGTAAGAATGAGGCTAACTCTTGCTTACATTTGATATACGAGCATATGTTTCAGGGGTATGTAAACAATTTTTTTTTTGAACAAACAAAAATGATATATAATAACAACGGTGCTTCCCCCCACAAGACGTGCAAAAGGGAAACCACACAAGAGTATAACATTATAAAAGAAGTTGTAACCTCTATATTTAAAGCTGATTTTTTATTTAATATTATTTAAATTCAATATTACTTTATCATCTTAACATGTAAGTCACAATATACCCAATGTTAGATTTAATATTTTTTGTTTTACTAAAAGATAATAATTTTAAATGCCAAGAACCTACTTTTTACTCAAGAATCATTCTAACAAAAGAACTTATACAGTACCCGATAAATTGGAGGGGATTGGATGAAATGCTCTTCTACAAGATTAGACTTCACAGTCACAGCGGCTTGCTCTAGTAGTGATGGAATTGGATGAAAAATGCTTATTTGAGCATAACCTTGGATCGATAAGTTTGTACACACAAAAATAAAAAAAATAAAGAAAAAATGACGTGATTATTTTTTTTTTAATTTTTATTTTATATATGTGAGTGCTTAAACATTTTTACTTTACCAATGATGAAATGAAGAAATTTCATGAAAGTGGGAAAAAAATGCAAAAACTAAATGGAAACTAATTTTTTTTGCGAAGAGTATGACACAGGTTAACACTAATCATTGAGCAACAATTTCTTCATATCACAAATCACATTCTCACCAACGTGATGAACATTTAAAGAATTTTTGACCGATTGGATAGTATGAAACGAGTCAATAACACACAATGTTCATGAAAAACAAGAGTCCCACACAAAAGGAACCCTTGATAATGAGCGAAAATTTCCAAGTACGTTATACAAATATGGATTGAGTTTTGGTTTTAAGAAAGTGTTGTGTGTGTGAGAGAGAATATGAAATTAAGAGGTGTATATTTACATTGTTGTTGATTTTAACATATTTCTGTTACTTCTGATACACAATAATCAAGTACAATTTTATTAATCAATATGTGTGTGTGGGTTTGATTGACATGTTTGTTTGATAGTATAAAAATTCCATTTTAAAACTATTAAGGGATAAGGGGAGCAAGGGAGCAACACAAATGAGAGAGATGCAACACCCCATCAAAATATATTAAAATATTAGATATATGAGTCACCTTATACATCCAATATTTTATCCATAAGTTTATATCGGATTCATTTATATCATAAGGGGCTCTAGCTAAAATATCTTATACTTTTTTTATTTGTCCCCATAAAAAAAACAGTTGTTGCTCATATTAAAAAGGTTTTTAAGAAAACAAACATAGACAATTATGTAAGAGTTAAAATAGAATAAATGGTACTAATTTTTATCACTTAATTCTTTTATTTTATTTTTCACTTTTTAACACTAAACACACACCGAAATAAAAAAATATACCATTTTTTCAAAAGAAAATATTGTCCTACATATTATATATTATCTTGGATGGTTTTGTTTATAAAATTTTATGTACTTTAATGAATATATTATAGACTATACTTTCGCTCCTACTAACAAATAAACTGTTAGTTTTGATGGCGCCACTCACACTTTAACCCAAGAAAAACTTGACCATAAAAAACAATAAATAAAAAGGAGATTGTTTTTTAATGATTTATAGTTTAAAAAAGTATAGACGTTAATTAGTTGCTAAGTTACCACCGGCCATTGGTGGCGTATGTATGTGTTGGTATGAGTTGTAAAATATGAATAATGAATCAGAATTGCTTGATTCTGTAATCCAAGCTTTACCACTTTCTAGTCATCAATTTTTTGTCCCTTCTTCCAAAGTAACCAACCTTACCTTTCTATACACCTCCTATTCATATTATAATTAGCTCCATTATCCATGTGCATGCATATATTTGCAAAAACCACAAACCATAGAGCCATTGAAAGAGATCAAGACACACACATACAAAGAGTGAGTGAAGATGTCAGATTGGGGGCCAGTTTTTGTGTCAGTGGTGCTCTTCATTCTCTTGACTCCTGGTTTGCTTGTCCAAATACCTGGTAAAGGAAAGATGGTTGAGTTTGGCAACTTTCAAACTAGTGGATTATCCATACTCATTCATTCCATCTTGTATTTTGCTCTAGTTTGTATTTTCTTGTTAGCTATTAGAATTCACATGTACATGGGGTAACTTATTATCTCACTATATACATATTTAATTTATGTATACAAAGACTGTTCAATGCTTTATATCTTATGGTTTGAACTTTGAACTGTGGTGGAGATTGTTTTCATGAAATAAAAGTTTTCATTAAAGATTATATATATAGCATTCAATGTAGTAACAATTTCAAAGCTCTAATTTCTAATAGTTTTTTTTTTGTTTATAGACTTTTGATTATTCTTTTATAGACAAATGTTAGTAGTTAGTTTGTTGGTGGATGAAGAATTTGTAGGAAGTATAGGAATCCTTGATTAGTACTCAATACTTGTTCAAAGTCCTAACCTATTTCACTCGGCTACACCTTTGGATTCCTTGATTAGTACTCAAGGAATGCTGGTTATTTGCTGATAAACGACTGCAATTTCTTGGGAATAAGGAAGAGCAAAATGCAAATTTTGTTCTTGAAAATGATGACGGGCACACATGAATATCGGAAAGCAAGATGATTTATTTGCATAAAAAGGATAACTTTATCATAGGTGCATGTATACAAGTGAAATAGAAAACAAATGATTGAGAGCAAAAAATGAAAGATAAAAAAAATAAATGAGAGAGAGAAAACGGCACACTTAAGAGAGTCATAAGTCAAGAGAAGATTGACATTAAGCGTAAAATTACCTTTAATAAGAATCTAGATGGTTCATGTAATAATCTAATAACATGTTTGGTTGCGCGATTGGTCACTACAACCGTCCCTTTGGGTTGCTTTTTGTCGGAAAAACAAGAAGCTAATAATACTTGCTTCAGAAGAAAAAAAAACGTCTATTGCCTCTTGGACATGAAAACAAGAGGCTAGGATGATTAATCTCTCAAAACTCACAAAGGAGTGTAATATAATTCAATTATACAAGTTATAAATACAAATAAAATACAGCCTATTTATAGCAAAGTAGTGTATTTCTCATTGTCATATACGAGGATGCCTCAAACTCAATAAGAGGGTAGAAACTTAGTTCTTTTATGGACACCCCTTACTAAAATACTCAAAGGAAAATAAAAGAAATAACACTTTAAAAGTTTAAATAAATAAAAAATTCAATAAATATTAATTCAAAGTCAGCCACAATATGAATATGATGAGCATACTGACTATCACACAACAAAGTTGCTGGGCAGAAATAGAAACTTGATGATCGTGCAAAAAAAAAAGTTAACAATTGAAACTTTATTTTGCTTCTTTAATTTCCAAGAAATCAATGGTGAACAAAGAAACCTGTTAGTGATCTTCTTGTTTATAGGCAGGTGGCCGAATCTCAGTTGCTGAATATGATGCTCCAAAAAATAAACCCAAATATTGGTGCAGTTTTGATGTACTTGATGATCATCATTATTTTTGATACCATATTGGATAATTTGGGTTAGAATACCTGATTTTATTATTGCATCAAAATTAAAAGTATACAATCTAATAGTGGACTTTATATATGACCCTGATGCAAACCAGAAAGTAAAAAAAGGCTACCAACTTGGCTTTAGACTGATACCATAAACATGGCCAATAACTATTGTTGGAAATTCCATCTCACTTGCAGTCGGTCTCTAACCGTCTAATTATATATTTAGGTTATTTTCATTGCAATCTCTAACACCTTTACTATGTGGGTTCGAATGGTGAATTTAGTCTCACATGGTCTAAATGTGTGATCTATGTAAAATTTGGACATTATTACTTTAGAAATCGATTTTGTAAGATTAAGTTAGATCCGACCAAAATCCTAACGTTTGTATTAGAGTTTATGGATTTAGGACAAGTTTTATAAGCATTGCATAAACCATATATTCGTATAACGTGAGACCAAATTCACCCATTCACACCTAATACAAAGAAGATGTTGGGGTTGCAATGAAGGCCAACCCTAATGCTACGAGTTCACTGCAGTGAAGTTAAAACTTTCAACGCACCCCCTCACGATCGGATTCTAATAAATGTGAACGATGCGAAAAGTCCAAACATAATCTTTATACTCAAATTTATTATTTAACATATTTAAAAGGTATACCCAAACTCTAATCTATTAACTGTCAAATTACTTTTAACTAAAATCAACTCGACAAACTAATTCATTCAAAACTAATTTTTATTACCGCAAAACCAACATTAGGCTTAAATAATCTTTACTATGCATAAGTGATTGAAATCAAGATCCATTTTGTCATCTAGATGCTTGTACTGCATTCTCTAGAGAGTAGTAGTACTAGTACTACTTCTCTTCTTCCACATAGTGTTCTAGTGTCTCTAATCTAAGACATTTTTTGAGCCACACAATTTCATACCATGAAACCTCACCTCAATCCTCATCAGCTACATCTCATCTTCATTCTCCACATGTCAACCAACCATTGGCTTTGTTCATATATCCCTTGACACATCATCACCTCAGTGTCACACTGCATTACACACCAAACCCACCAAAACAACACATTCTTTTACTTTTACACCTCTCTTTCTATCTTCTCCCATTTTGCCACTCATTCCACAAAGAAACAAACTCATCATCATCATCAAGCTATCAATATACCAACCCTTTCAGCTTCTCAATTTCATGATAGTTCCTTAAGTTCCAAACTTTGAGAGCCTCACAAACTTTCTGTAGTACAAAATTATGCTATGGAGGCCCTCAATTCTACTATTTTCACCCCCCTTTCTGTGCTATCTGACAGAACAAAACACAAACACCCCACAAAATTTTCATGCAAAGCTTCAAACTTTTCAACTTCAATCGACAAAAAACAGAACTTAAGAGAGTTTTTATCAAAGAATTTTCAAAAGGGTCTTTTTCTTGCTGCAGCTTCAGTTGTGAATGTTAACAATGGTGAATTTGCAAATGCTTTAACATATGAAGAAGCATTAGGACAATCTCCTAGTGCTTCTGGTGGCGGTGACATTGATGTTAATGGTTTTGTAGATAGTGTTATAGGCTTTGCAACTGAAAACCCTGTAATTCTTGCTGGTGGTGTAGCTATATTGGCAGTGCCATTGGTTTTGTCTCAGATTTTGAAGAAACCTAAGGCTTGGGGTGTTGAATCTGCTAAAAATGCTTATGCAAAATTAGGTGCTGATGGGAATGCTCAGTTGCTTGATATAAGAGGTTTGGCTGAGATTAGGCAAGTTGGTGCACCAAATGTTGGTGGTTTGAAGAAGAAATCAGTGGCAGTAACTTATAAAGGTGATGATAAGCCAGGGTTTTTGAAGAAGCTTTCTTTGAAGTTTAAGGAGCCTGAGAATACTACATTGTTCATTCTTGACAAGTAAGGATAACAAAGATCAATTTTATTTGCAGCATTTTGTATATTTTGATCCAAGCTTATGAATTATGACATAGAATTAGAATCTGTTTACTTTCTAAAAATATTTTCTGAATTACTAACAAAGAGATGATCGACTGTAGTAAATAACTGAGATAGAGAAAAATTGGAAGATAAATTAGGAAGAATGCATTTTCAGTAAATAATTCTGATTTCCAACATGTGTTAGTGTCCGACATGACACCAACATATGTGATTACATTCAATTAATTAATTTTCTTAAATTATTACCAGTGGCGACGTATCAACGTCAGTGTTGTATCCAGTGTCTGTGTTGGTGCTTCATAGACCAAATGAGTGTAGGGGAAACTTTAGAACTGAGAATGCAACCAAAAGCTGAAGTAATGATCATACAATGACAGCAATTTTCTGTTTGGTGAAAAAAGTTTAGTTTTACCGATCACCACAGAGGGCACATAAGCTATGTTCTTTGAGGAGCATTAGTAAAACTAAAATAAAATTAGTCATACATCTGCAGTGTGAGTGATTTGATTTAACATGTGGGGAAAATTAACTACATAAATTTATTGTTTCTTCTTGCACTTTGCAAAAGAATATACTTGAAGCTGATTGAGTGAACTTGTGATGGAAGCCAGATTTGATGGGAACTCTGAACTGGTTGCAGAGTTGGTCACCCTTAACGGATTTAAGTCTGCTTATGCAATTAAGGATGGTGCGGAAGGACCACAAGGATGGCAGGTATTTCTTTTCTTTTTCCATATTTATTTTTCATATTTATCATAATCCTAATTCTGAAATTTTCCATGTTCCTCAATACACTCGCATTGTTCAAAATTCTGCAGAATAGTGGCCTTCCATGGATTGAACCAAAGAAAGCATTGAGCTTGGATTTTGGCAGTTTGACAGATACTATCAATGATGCAATCGGAGTATGTATCTTGGATTTATCTAATTGCAATTGTAATTTTCAATGTTGATGAACATGCAAAATACTAGTATTATTTTTCAGATTGCAATGTAGTTGGAAAAATCCTTCTGTTAAGTTAAAGAATACGGTGAATGTACTCAAATTCTCTAGGAGAAAATGAAATATTAGCTTTCTCAAATTGATTATTTTTGCAAACAAGAAACTCATCCGAATTAAATGTGAATGAGATAGTTTTTCTGGAATATGGTGATCACGACATTAAGTCTTAGATTTTCCGAGTGTTTCCAATTAATGGTGGTTTATTGCAGGAATCTGATGGCTTGGCTGTTACTCTTGGGATTGCTGCAGCTACTGGATTGGGTGTATTAGCTTTTTCTGAGGTTGATCCAATGAGTTATTATCTTTTTCTCAACATGCAATAATACATTATCGCACGACTCTTCTGACAAAATTTTCGTGACTCTATTTTTGTAGGTAGAAACAATTCTCCAACTTGTAGGATCAGCTGCAATTGTTCAGTTTGCAAGCAAGAAGCTTCTATTTGCTGAGGTAAGTTTGTTTTTCTATGCAGGATGGATTTATGTTGTTCACTATCATCAATTCTTATGAACAATGCACTGTTGAATCCAGAAAGCCACCATTTTTCTGCTGTATGTTTATGCATTAATTTTATAATAACTACTAGATGTTAACGTAACCATAACAGAGAGTGTAAATTATAATATGAGTTAGTTTTGTAAGGGGTTGTGTTTGAATTTTAGTAAATTATTATGTTTGTGTCGGTGGCTAAGATTAAGTCAAATAGGTAAACAGGAAAGTTAATTTTGTGCCAAATAGGTAAAAGAAATTCAAAATGGATCCCCTGCAGCACCATCTGCCTCACCAACAATACCTCTATTATAGGATTAATCTAACGGTTGAAGTGTTGTTGGAGGGGAGGTAGCGTATCTGAACCTGAAAAAGATATGATCTTATATGAAATTGTGAGTATTAAACAATAATAATAAATGAAAAGGATAATCGGATACCAAAATAATATATAATAAATAGAATTACATAAACAAGAAGAGTTAGTTGAATTTGATGAGTAAATCGAGAGACCTTGAAGCAAAATAAGTTTCATGATTCATAAACCGTGTTTGCTTATGTTTACTTTGAAGCAAAATGTTTTCCTCTACTCTCTCATGCAATGATCTTCCTAATGATAGTGAAGAACATTTTTTTTTATTTATCTTAAGTACAATGTAAACTATTATTAATTTGTTTTTCCTTTTTTCATTAAATTTTTAATTTGATGGCAGGACCGGAAGAAAACACTAAAACAAGTTAATGAGTTTTTGAACACCAAGGTTGCTCCTAAGGAGCTTGCTGATGAAATAAAGGTGCTTCAGATTTATCTTAGTCAATATCCTTATAAATTAGTTGCAATTATGATGTGTTACAGTTTAGAATATATATCTATCACAATTGGCAGTGTATTATATAAATTTATCCTATGTGACTCTTCTTGTTTTTCCCTTCCTTTTTAATATTGTTCTCTTTGATTGGAATTTCCGGGAAAATTAGGACATCGGAAAGGCTCTTCTACCAACCTCCACCAAAGATAAGGCTCTTCCTGCACCAACAGAAAACAGTCCAGAGCTTGCTACAGCTGGCGGAACTGTATTAAAAGCAGAAGCTACTCCTGAAATTGTCCCCGAGACCAAAGTAGAAGCAGTAGCAGAAGCTATTCCTGAAATTGTCTCCGAGACAAAAGTAGAAGCATCTGCAGAACCTACTCCTCAGATAAATTCCGTGCCGAAAACTGAAATTAAGGCAGAGTCAATTCCTGTGCAACCTAAGCCACTTTCACCATACCCATATGTAATGTCATAATTTCATCGCTCTTTTGAATTTTTCATTTTGATGCTTGATTATACATGCTTTTCGCAAAAAAAAATTTGCATATAACTTTTCCAGCCCTATTTGATAGATTTTTGGATCCGTCCCTGCCTAAGTATGTGAAGTAAAGGATGACGTGCCAATTACATACTTAGGCAGAAGACAAATAATTGTATTGTCATTCTCTCATGTTTTCCTGTATTTTGCAATTACACATAGTTCTCATTTCTGAGTCCCATTTTTGCAAGAAAAGGATGAAATACTTAATGAAATTGGAGACAATGTCCGGTGTCTGACGGTATCAGACACCAACACAACCAATGTAGTCACGTTCAATTAATTTATTTTCTCAAATTATTATCGGTGTTGATGTGCCAATGTCTATATCGTGTCTGGTGTCTGTGAAAGTGTTTCAATAAGTTTTAAATGCTGCGTTAATGTATGAAAGCCAATTTTGTTTTATATTCATGTTCCTAACACATACTTTGCCTCTTTTTTTGGACTTGCAGTATCCAGATTTCAAACCTCCAACATCTCCATCACCTTCAAAGCCCTAGAGTTTCACGTGTATGAAGAGAATTCTATAGCAGGCAAAATATATATCAGTATGTATCAAGAGCTAGCTGCATAATCCTACAATCTATAATCCTGCCAGAACATCTTCGACATACATGAAACTTAGGTTGAAGATAAAATCATGTCACTTGTTGTATAATTTATTAGTCTTTTTATGATCATCCTTACAGTTGTGCTACTCACTAAACCTTTTTTGTGATTGTGAACATTGTGTTGTGGAGGTAGCTGTCTTGTTAACATTGTACTGTTAGTTGTTATGTTGTGATTTAGTGTCACATTACATTCATTCAGTTTTGAATAAGCAATAAGGTTTCAAAATATGCAATTATGTCTGTTGATTCAGTAAAGTTTGGATTTAGTAAAGCATTGAACTTTTGGTTGTGTATTTGTGTGGTTTGACTTTGTGATTGTGTGGTGTAGAACTTATGTTAGGCTTGTTTAGTTCTGATCATTTTGTTGAGTTGAAAACCCTAATTCTGATTAGACACTTACTATGAATGATATTCAAGTACTGATCTTTTATTTAAATTTTTTTCTTTCTTTTCTGAACACCAAATTCTTTACATTGAGTTTCAATTTATCTTTAGTAAAACATACATTTAGCAAGAGGGTACTACTGAATTTTTAGAATGGTTTTGGATAGATAGAAAAACCCAATTAGAAATTAAGCTTCTTGTATATTTTTTTGTTAAATGTTACATAAAAAAAATGGAAGACGTTTTCTTGTATATGTTGTTGTTTAATTATGTTTTATGAGAAAAGCAAATGATGCTTCAGCTGTTGAAAGTGAAAATTATAAGTCGTTTGAGTAGTTCATTTATTTTGGGAGGAATGCTTTTAGGAAAACTAAGATATACAAGAAAAGTAGACGGACATGAAAACCAAATCAATAAGGAGAGAGAGTAAGAAGACAATGAGAGTATGAGAGAGTTGCCCTAGTTGTCACAAAATGGTTGTACACATATCATTTCTCTTAACTAAAAAAAAGTTGATTCAATTGATAAGAAGTTGATTCATACTTCACAAGAATGTTGGTTTTAACTTTTGTTGAACTTTGAGGTATGCACGGACTTCAATGAACTCAAGAGTCATGTAAAAAAACTGACTTTTAATTATGGATAAAAAAAAACACTCAATAGTTTTATTTGTTATTTGAATTATTTTATTTTCTAATAAGTAATGGTTCAGAAGGTTTTCCATAATTAAAACCTAAGGATTCTAAACTTAACAATTTAATGGTGCTAATTGATTTACTCTTAACATCACATGTGAGAAAATAATTGGTTATTGTTGTTTTTTACGTAGATGATAATAACATCATATACCTCTCTCTTTTTTGAGGGAAATAACATCATAACTTAGCCCTTCTCTTGTAAAAAAAAAAATCATATAATTTAGCAACTCAATTTATATATCGTAAAATCAAACGTAAAATCTATCTCAATTGACAATGTCAAAATTACTAAACAGATGTTTGATACTGCGGCAAAGAGCTGTGTTAACGTGAAAGATGCATTTCATAGCTTCTCTGTTTTCACGTTATTAATGCCTCAAAACACGCAAATGATGCTCCAAGTGTGAATCCAAATACATGCTAAGTTGAATACCCCCATTTAAGTTTGAATATGTGACATTTTATAGTTGTGTTTGCGAGTTTCGGTTATGTTTACACGAATAAACAAATTCATTCAGATAAGTGATTTTATTATTTTTTGGTGGTGGTCAAGGTTTGAACCCGGACCTTGCATATATTATACTCCTACCAACTGAACTAAGCTCACGATATGAGAGATAAATGATTTTATTATTAAATGAGAATCTCAATTAATAATTTTCTTCAAAAAAATTGTAAAATACTATAATGGCGCTTATTTGTTTTGGCCTTAAATTTCCATTTTTCATTTTCATTGTTCTCCACCTTTTGCCTCCTTTTCCTCATTACAAAATGACCAAACCACCCCTACAAAACGACCGTTATCGTACTGTCCTTTTTTTACTTCTAAATAAACGCGCTACCCTTTCTTTCTTCTTCATTCTTAAAATCACTTAATTACAAAAGCACTTAAAAGCAGGAAAAAGCGAAAATCAAAATCTGAAATTCGCGGTTCCATGGCAAGAGTTAAGCACATTCCACGTCCTGGTAAACGCACTCGTCGTAGCAGTAGTAGTAATGGTAAGTTCCAATTTCTAAAACCCTCGTTTTCACAAATTCACATTTTTCTTTCTCAATTAACTCATTTCAAAATTATTTTTCAGCAAACGAGTCTGAGGAAAAGAAGAAAAGAAGGAACAGACCAGGAACAGTTGCGCTTCGCGAGATTCGTAAATTTCAAAAGGCTGTTAATTTGCTTATACCTTGTGCTCCGTTTGTTAGATGCGTAAGTTTTTTACTTCAAACTCTTATATAAGTAGTAAATTGAAATTAGATTTGTGTTTTTAATGTGCTGTTAATTAGGTTTTAGTAGTACTACGAAGCTATTAAGCTCTAACACAGACACGACATTGATTGACAGGTAGTCAAACAGTATACTTTCTTAGTGTACGGTTACTTTACACATACATCCGATAATGTGTTGTTACGTCAATTAATGAATGTGAAAACACATGAGTTGTCATATTCACTAATTGACATGATAACACATTATTTGATGCATGTGTAAAATAATTGTACACTCACAGAGCATACTAGTTAAACCCTAAGAGATATAAATAATTGGATGTAACTACATGTGTCAGTGTAAACTACTGAGATATTAAACACGGACACAAACACCAGATACTAGAGACACCAGACATGACATCGACACTAGTAATAAACTAATGATTTAAGGAGTCAACTACGTGTGTGTTTGGTGCTGCAGTGACAAAAATTGATTTTGGCTGAAAGTGATTTATGTTTGGATGCGTTTATTAAAAATGTGTTGAAAAGTAAATTTGAGATGCAAAATTAATTTGAAATGCGTTTATTAAACATATCGAAATTATAGGTTCAAATTAGAATCAATTCTAGATGCAAAATTAATTTTACTTGAGAGGAATCAAACATGTCAAAATTTGTTCTATATCTCTGGAATCAATTTTGGCTCATCCGAAAGTGAAACCAAACATACACTATATGTGTTCATGTCAGACACCTACACATATCAAACTTCGTTACATTTGAGAGGCACTAGACATTTCTTTGATTTGAAGTGTGGGTGGTACATAGCTACCAAGTCTAAACAATGGCATTTTTTTATACAAATGATTTTTGTTGTTAGTTTGTAGTTGATATGAACTTAGGAGGAAAAGGAAAACTTGTTTTTTGGAGTGTTTGCATTTTCATTATCAAGTTTAGTTGCTATTTTGTTTATTTTTTATTGAACTTTTTTGTGTGACCTGTATCACTTTTTATGTGGTTTGTTTAATGAGCATGCTCTATATGGAATTAATGGTTTGTTATTAATTAAGAGATGATTTGAATAAATTTTTCAACAAGCACTTATTGGAAAAGATAAGTCGAAATAATATTGCAATGACTGCAAGTCTATCAATAGTAAATTCCAATGTCGTCAAATAGCAGCTATAGCGGCGGTATGACACTTTAACATAGCAAAATTTGAACAATTCGCGATTGACAACATTATAAACTCCCACGTTAGTTGAAATTAATTTCTTCATCTTAATTTTATATTTGGAGTTTTTTCTCATCTAATTTCTCTATAACCACATGAAATTAGAAGAACTTTTCTTATGTTAATGTTAGTTACTTAGGTTAGTTTGGACTTCTCCATAATCACTTATGTAAAAATGAAATATTGAAAGAATCTTATGATGATTTTGAGTTTTTTAAACTATTCCTCTTTGTGTTAAGTTGAAATTAGCTTTTGCGTTTTTTTTAGAATGTCTTATTTAACTTCTCTATAAACATCAAGCTTATAATGTAGTTTTTGAAAGCAAAGCACGATGCACCTTTTGATTGAAAAGCTCCCATAAGTTATTACTTGGAAAATAATTGAAACTGGTCCTTATACCTGTTGAGAAGCTTCAATAATCTAGAAGATAATTTAAACTTGGCCCTATGATTTGTTGGAATGGCATCCAGTCAAGTATTTGGCTGAATTGGATCTTATTGGATGTTTGTTCTCACTGTTGCTGCAATGCTTTTTTCTTTAACTTGTGGCTGTAGGTCAAACAGATTACAAACCAACTATCTATGGAGGTATCACGCTGGACAGCTGAAGCCTTATTAGCACTTCAGGAGGTGTGTTGCTTTTTTCATATGGTTCTATTATATTTTTAATATGTATTACATTACTATTTAAATTATGAAGGTGTTTGTAGTAAGTGTATAAGTGAAGGGCATAGTAATAATTAAAAAAAATAGATTGGTTAACACAGTTCTGGTTAGTTGATGTTCAGTCATGGCCGTTTCATGATTGTAATATGCGTTACACCCTTAACTTACCTTGTATGTGAAAAGGCCATTTTACAGTCTAAGAGTAAGAGTGTAATACAACACTTGTAAATTTGTAATCAAATTTTATCCAAGAAGGAATTCTCCATCTGTTCAAACATTTTCCTTTATTTCTTTTCCTCATTGTCTGAAAGCTTCTTCCACGCGAGCTTTGCTGTGCAACTCTTATCATTTTCAATATCTGTTGGTATTGATTTATTTTCTCTTTCCTATGGAAAAATATAGCCATGTATACAAACGAGAATCTTGTTACCAGTCTCACTGTAGATGCCAGTTGCATGAGATAGTTAAGATAGTATGCCATTGCTATATATGAAGGTGTCTTTTGACTTGGAGTGTCTTGATAGAGGATACTCCTGTTTGGGGTTGTTTGTGGGAGTACATTTTATAGCTCATAGTGGCAGTGAGAATATTTTCTAGTGCATGCTCATTTGGACAAGGTTAACGGTAGCTGAGATGATATTTCAGGGAAGACATCAAAGATTAGAAAAATGATATGGCTGACAGGCAATATAGTAAAAATTGTGATCTTACGACCTCTGGCAATCCAGATGATCTTAATCATAGGAGGAATCCCAATCTGGTAGGATATCGTGGGATTAGCGATATTGCTTTTAAGATTGGTGGGATTAGCAAGTGCTTTAGTAGGATCAAGTAATTGTAGAAACTGACTTTTATTGATGGTAGAATATGTTTGCAACAAAAACCTGATTACAGACATTACAAAGAATTCAGAATTCACACATAAACTAAGAGATAGAATATTCTCACAAGGCAATGCCTATCCAAGAAATTTGACAGCTTGGTCGCACATTCCATAACCACTCAATAACTATCCCATAACCAGTTTCCCTTTCCTCTTTCCTTTCTCTATTTATTACTGAAAATAAATAACATAAAGGGTAAATAGTTAAAATGTGACTACCATAATATAAAGTCTAACAGATGATTGATTAGATACTATAATTTGACTAAATTTTAGTGTTTGTGTCTCGGCGCTTGTTCAAAACTGTGTTTTCGATTTTGCACAGTCGCAGTTGTTATGTTCTTGCTAAGACTCTTGCTTAAGTTTGTGACCTATAAATTGTGTATCTTATTGGTTTTGAATTCAAGTTTAATTTAATTAAGTGTTTGTAGTAAGTGTATACGTGAAGGGCATAGTAATAATTTAATCAACGATTTTATATTAGTTGTAATTCTTTTTTTGAGGAATATTAGTTGTAATTCTTAACTTGTGTGCAATCATCTTAAATAGCTATTAAAAAGGAACGGAGAAAATATTTTTTCACTTGTTTTGATATTACATTTCGTATGGAACATGATCCTTCTTTCGTTATATTTTTTTTGTTGTTGAAAATCTTGTAGGCAGCTGAGGAGCATCTGGTTCGTATGTTTGAAGGTGGGATGCTCTGTGCACTTCATGCAAGGCGTGTTACCCTTAGTAAGTTGATTTAATTTTTATGTCTTTCCCCTGTTTTTATTTTCATCGATCATATATTATTCTCAAAGTTATCATATATAAAATATACTCCTTTTTATTTTGATGATGAATGAACCTTTATCTTGGTTACATTCATACAGATAAGAATCTTCTGTTACTAATATCAATTAGACTTCAAACAATAGTCTACACTCAGTAATCTGTATACTAGTTAAAGAGGAAAACTGCAGTAGCGTAGTTGTTGGGAACATCTCTCATTGTTTTAAGCAAAGCGCTTGGAGTTTTAACTTATCATGTCCATTAACTCCAATCCTTTTAATATGGTATCAAATTTTTTTAAAAATGCCACTATTGCCTTTACCGTGTAAAGAGAGGGTACATGCTACAGTTGCGAAATGCAGTTTGCGGAATTCGGATTCCCAGCAGTCACGGGGATCTCCCATTCATTCATTCGGAAGATTGGTGACCGTTCAATCAAGACTGGATGGTCCAAAAAATTGCAGATTTTAATTTTATTTTATAATTCAAAATACCGGGCTTGAATCTTAACAGTCTGGTCTTGATTGAATGGACACCGATGTCCCAAATGCGTGTATGTGTGGCACCAGAGACTGCAAGGAGCTGGATCCCTATTAGCAATTTCTATTCATACAAGTTGCAGAAGATGTGCTTGGATGACTATATTACTAAGATCAACAATTTTCATTAACATTAACAGGAAAATTTAAGTCACTCTTAGGCGGAGATATTTGTGTTGTTTTCTGGTGGGAGCTAGTTTCATATTGTCATCAATGAACTCATGTTGACAAATTTTTTTTTTTATGAGCTGAAGACTCTAACGGAGTTTTATACCAAAACTGAACTTTTTTTAGCTAGTATAGCGGATATTTTCCAGATATAATTTTATTTCTGCTGTATAAGTTGATTATAACTTTCCCTTAACATCTGTTATTTGATATTTTGGCTGTCTCAGTGAAAAAGGATCTTGAGTTGACCCGTAGGCTTACAGGAATAGGATGCGCTCGGTGAGAGCACGACACAGGCAGTGAAAATTATTGTTGCTATATATAAACTTGACATTCTTCGATGATGCCATTGCTGTTTGTATACCCCAATTTCAAATTAAAATTAGGTACTAGGCTAACTCGCATATTGTCAATAGCAATCTTTTGTAGGTGAAAAATCTGTTGTAGAATGAACCATCATTGTAGAAAAAGGATTTACTACTGAGTCTGAGTGAGAATGAATGAGTAACTTATTTAAATTGTAGCAGGGAAATATTTCAAGATTATTGTCATTCATGTATTTACTTGTTGTGGTTAGAAAGAATTCATGTTGTTTAAGCATCTAAATAGAAGATATTTTACTCCTAATTCAATCATGCAAAACTTTGATATTGATCGTGGGAAATTGCTCTTCTCCCTTTTGTTTTTCCTCATTCACATGCCTACGGAGTTAACTCACGTTGGAAAATGCTTAACGTGAGTTAACTCACATTGGACATAATTAAGGAAATGAGTAATTTTAAAAGGGAGAAGAGCAATTTTCTTGGTTGTGTGAACTAGGGGTGTTCAAAACCGAACCAATCCAATAGAAAAACCGCAAACCGAACCAATCCGAAACTGCAAAAAACCGCATTTGGTTTGGATGTATTCGGATCACTTTTTTACACAACCGCATGGTTTGGTTTGGTTTGCGGTTTGTATTTTATCAACCGAACCAAACCGCAAGATAAGAAAAACACTAATTGAACCTATGTCACTTAGACCAATACTCATAGAAACTCAATGGAAATTTTTATAAAATGATATATTTTTCATTTGTTAAGTTTCTTCTTTGCTTTGTATTTAAAAAATGTATTTATGTGCTACTTGAAATTTTATAGAATGATAGTCTTTTACATTTTTTACATTATAGGATTATTTTTTGTCCACCTTTTTAATTTCGTCTATATTGTTTTGTGAAAATAAAATTGTAATGTAGGATGAAATTTAAAACATTGTCAGAAACATCTTTTGAAATGTGTTGTATTATAGCTTTTTAACTTGATTTTAATGTTGAAAACAAAAAATCTGTATTGTCTAAAAAAAACCGCACAAACCAAATCAATCTAATCCAATCCAAACCACATTGGTTTGATTTGGTTTGGTTTGGATTTTATTTTAAAAGTCAGCCGAACCAAACCAAACCGCATGCTTTTTTTCTTGTGGTTCAGATGACTTTTAACCTGAAAACCGAACCAAACCGCACCGCGAACACCCGGGGTGTGAACAATATACGCATGGCCCAGCATCTTGGATCTTAGGTTTTTAAGTCAAAATCTCATAAATTCATCTTGAAAAGTAAATATTGTCTATGCTTTATAAACTCTATTTAGATCATATCTACATGTAATGACAAGGATTTTGGGGGGTTTTTTCTTCAAAATGTATTGTGATACCCTTTAGTATGAGGTAATTGGTTTGGTCTCTTGTGAAAGTAAAATCTTTGGAACGAATTCTTATCATTGTAGCTTTGTTGGCCTCGACAAAAATTATTTTGGCAAGAGCATACGCAATTACACATGGATTTAATTTTAAAATGCAAACATTGAAATTCGTGCAATATTTTTAGGGTGTGACCACAAATACACAAGGATTAAAAGTTCTTGTCTTCCTATTTTACGGACGAACATTATACAATCTTCTATACAGTGAATGGTTGGCAACCATTCTATGGCTCTTTCAATTATAATTTCTCAGTAGCTAGCAACATTCATTTTTTGTGTTGAGTGGAGCTACATCATAATCTTGACCGTAACTTTCGTTTGGCAACATTCGTATTTCTATTTGGCAATTGGTACTTGCTTTAGAATCTTGCTATATACTTCACTTTTTTGATTGATAATGAACCTGTCTCAAACATTGGTGTAGATTCCCTTCACTTCAACATCACCAGCATCAATTTCCACACGTTAAGACATCAACATACTCAATTCCAAACTTACCCTATTTCCTACGCTAGAAACATGTCCCAAGCAATTCTTGTTTCTTATCCTCTCCCTAGAGATCTCATTCTCATGCATGTTTATCGTCCTGATTGGATGCAAACTCAATTTAAAACATTATTTTAGTCAAAATACTTTTTTTTTTTGGAAGGAATTTAATCAAGTTACTTGTTCATTAGGTTTATAATTATTTTACATCGGGTACTACACTAATCTAATGTACTAATGTAAGAATTTGGTAACCCATAGATTTAGAAGTCCTCTAAATATCCATAACATAAAATTGTAGTCAGCATCCTTTAGGAAAGGAATATCTAGTAGTTTCCTTTCCGTTAAATGAGAAGGTTAATGAACAACGAGACACATCTTGTCTCTCTCACCGGCAACACAAACCCACTTATGTTTAGCCATATGTGGTGTACATTTTCTTTAAAATTCAATATGAATATGGCTCATTCGTTACAAATTATTAAAAAAGTTATTTCGTTCAATAATTTAGAGATTATTAAAAAGAGCTAAAGTTATCCGCCAAAAAGAAAAGAAGATGTTGTGTTTGTTTCCCATAATATTCTTTTTTAATTATTGGTTATCAAAAATATTTTTTTAAAGAGGTTACTCGAATCAACTTTAAAGCAACTTTTAAATTATCCTTTGTAACCAACTTTTATTAATTCAATGAACCTAAAAATGAAATTTTCACTTATATTTAGGACCGGAAGTAGTATCACTTTATCGATAATACGTTTAACTATTTTTGTAGTGAAAAATCACGTACAATAAAGATAATGAATAATCAATGAAGAAAAAGATAATTAATTTCATCAAAACAACAAAATTTATTCATTTCTTTGATTTATGTACACCAAACTTAAACAATATTTAGAAAATAACTAAGTTATGTTGCAAAAATATCCAATTACTCATTAGGAGAGATAAGTATGAAATTTAAAAAAAGTTTATAGAAAATGCAAAGAAAAGAGTTCACTTCTTGAAATTTCCAAGTAATTGGGAGGGACCATGTCACATGTACATGTCTGCGCGTGGCTACTTGCGTGGGTCTCTACATGCCTAACCCTTTCCTTACGAAAGATTTCGATTCCCATAGCTTTTCCCTCCCACAGATTTAACCCTACAAATTTATACAACCAGACAAGAAATAATAAGTGAAACAAAATCTACACAAAGGAAGGAAAAACAAAGTTATATTGACTGAAAAATGAATGAAAGCTATTGGACAAAATGTCTGAAGGACAACGCGGCTTCATTAAGAGGAAAAGAAATGTTTTGTCAAACATGCAAAGTAAAATGATTTTTCACTATACATACGTGTTTCATTTTCCAGCAATGTATTTATACCTGAGATCTTATATCATTTAATTTATTGATGAAATGATAAGAATTAGTTTTTATATAATGTAAAATTTATCTCATTTGTGAATTATAAAATTAACAAAAAAGAGATAATTTGATTTTGTAAAAAAAAAAAGAAAGAGATAATTTGATCTCTATCACTTTCTTGAAAAAGCTTATAACGTGGAAGTTTCATGGGAAAATTCCCGGTCCTATATTTTCGATCTTGTCGATATTAATCAGTACTATTGTCAATTAATTTGACATATGTTCCGTTTGTCAATTAAAGATAATCAATTAAGTAAATTATTTAAATATTCACGGGTACACATACCCGATAATCAATTAAGTAAAGGAAAAAACTTAGATACAATTTCTTAGGTGCTTTTCGTATGGTTCTTAACTAAATTCACCATGATTTCCTTAAATCCATAATTCTCTGAAAGTTTGTTATCTCCAAAAAAATTGTATTTTTACTTAAGAACCATACGAAAAGCACCTAAGGAATTGTACCTAAGTTTTGTCCTTAAGTAAATTATATATTTTTTAAAGATAATCAATTAAGTCCCAAAAGTAGAAAGAAAATCAAGTTTTGCATTGAAAAGAACACTTTTTTAATTTTCAAAAAGTAGAAGACACAATTTCCAAGACAAAATTTCCTTTTATAATTCTTTAACCAGTGTTCGGGGCACTGGCTAACATTTCCCATTATTTAAATATCCTTATATATCTTATCTTATTACTTAAAGTTGTTATCTTGAAGGAAACTTTACCGTTCACATAAGATTCTTCATTAATAACCTATTTTTATTTTTGATTTTTTTAATTCATCTTATTTAGTTCATTGTTTCTACTCCATTAACATCATAAAACATATATTGTTGCGTCATTTTTTGGAGATCAAAACTATTTGATTTTTTAAGAAAAAGGGGAAAAAAGTTCGAACTACCCCATATTGAAAAGACTTAGGTTCGGGGGTTAGTTACTTTTAGGGAATGTATTAACACCCTAAATATCCATAGTCTTTAACGTTTTGTGCTATCAACTTGCTTGTTTCGAAAAAAGGAAAATGACTTAAAAGTAATTTAAAGTTGATTGCAATTTTGATTTATGAAAGAATAGAATAAAAGGATCACTTGATTTTTGAATCAAGGTTTGTTATGAAAAAGATTTTTTTGTGATTTTTGTGATTTGTTTGCATTAAATTAAAACTACTAACAGAGCAGGAAAAATAAAGCGTAGGTATTTTGTGGTGACGTTGGATCCCCACAAAAACCTTTAACCTAAACTAGAGAGAAAATAAAAGGTATACACACGCTCACACACACCTAAAACTATTACATTAAGCCTATTATACATTCTAAAGTCTACGAAAGATAAATCTGAACAAATAAATGAATAATAAAATGGAGAATGATAAATCTAAACCTATACAAAATACAAAAGAAAAGAAAAATCAAATGCATGAAGAAGAAATAAATAAAAAATGCAAAGGGCCACCAGTTCTCTTCATAATGGGACCCCTCAGCCACATCCTTGCGATTGGAACGGAATAGAACAGCCACGACAAACACATATCAATTGATGGATTCTCTAAATAAAATATGCAGCAGCGGCTGGCAACAACTCAAAGCAATTGGAAGTGGAAACCAAATAACCACGTTGAAACAATTAGAGTATATGTATATTACGACACAGTAGTAGCAACAATGATTCACAATTGGGATTTAAAGTAAGAAAAGTGCATTATACCAAAAAAAGTGAGAAAGTGTAACAATATGAAACAAGGGAATTGAGTAATAACATGGCAGCAACAATTTTAAATTGAATGAAATGGAACAGGCACAAGAATAAATAATTAGGATGGAATGAGTACGTAGTAGCAAAATAAAATAAAATTTAATAAGGATTGAAATCAAGTAATAGGAGTTGGAATCAAATAAATCAACAGTAACGATGGAGCATTAACAAGAATTGGAATTGAATATATGATAGAGAAACAAAGCAGCAATGGAATTAAATAAATAGGTGCAGCAACAAGAAAGCAATCACGTAGCAAAACAGATTTGTAAAACGGCACCACAAGGGAATTCAATCCAAATTGTGTATATACGGGTGCCTCAAATCATGTCATATAAGGAATTAGAATTAAATTTAGAGGCACTGCTACAGTAACGTGAATGCAAAGAATTGAGAGTTGCTATCTTAATCTTAATATATATAAATGTTAAACAATTCTGAAAAAGTTTGCCCTAATCCTAATCCCGCCCTTTTTTGTGGTTCTGAGTAATTTTTATGAAAAAAAGAGTTTGTAAGGAATCAAACCAGGTACCGAATGCTTGCAGTTTACAACTATAACCACTATGTCACTTCTATTTTTGTTGAAATATTGTTGCTTCCAAAAATGAAATACATGACTAAAACATTTTTTTTAAAGCCCCAATCGCCATAACGGTTTCCTCTCTCACAACAGTTATTTTTTATTATTTGCGGTACCTTTATTGATAGTAGTTCTTTTTCATTATTTTTTTTTTGTGTACGCTAACTACATGTTACGATATTAAAGTTGCATCTTTAAAATTGTAGATAATTTGACTGATCCATATGATAATTTTTTCCTTAGAAACTTCACTTTTTTCTGTAATTTTGTCGGCATCTTTGTTTCTCCTATATTATA
>Ga0228711_1000510_pt1 | contig 48324 bp, 21 predicted proteins | sample MedpolnodulmetaG_2_FD_177996 | JGI IMG/M metagenome (GOLD analysis project Ga0228711, IMG submission 177996) | Root nodule microbial communities from Medicago polymorpha collected in Santa Monica, California, United States - brown nodules | ecosystem: Host-associated > Plants > Roots > Nodule...
ATATGTGAATTATTATTGATAATAAGTATATGTGAACTATTATTATTGCTAATTATTGTTGTTTAGGTTGTTAAATTCCGTTGATGAATTATATGCTTATTATTATTGAATGTAAAATCTCACCCCTTCTGTTTGAATGTTGCCCCTATGTTGGTAACATGCAGATAACTAGGCTTAGCTGTTGATGTGAGTTGACTCTCTCGTGTGTCGTCTTAGGGTCGCTCTGATACGTAACGGGATGGGGATTCTTGCTTTGCTTCCCATTGTTACGTATTGTTTTATGAACTATGTTGTTGAACCTTTTGGATTAAGATTTTCCTTTAAGTTATTTATGTTGAGGCCGTAATGCCAAAGATTGTTGAACAAAGTTGTTGATTTTGAAATAATTTTCCGTTGCGATATGAATGAATTTTTGACAGGGTTGTTTTGATAAATAGTAACTTTACTCTATTTATGTTTTAAAAGTGGTGTGACATTCCGTTTTACGTTGAATACTCTGATTACTTGTGTTATTTACATTGTTGGAAAAACGGGGTGTTACAACCGTAGCAATGTCAAGCCACCTATAGATTAAGTGCCAGACAGACCCAAAAACATGACAATGTAAAAATAAATGATGGGATAGTTCAGTTAAACCACAACCAGCCACACACATCCTAGAATCATGATCAATGACACCATGATGAAGCAGATTGTCTTTTGTAGGCAACCTGTCATGAAATAACCGCCAAGCAAACAACACCACTTTCAAAGGGACATCCTTATGCCAAAGAGATGAAGCAACTACCGGTAAAGCAATAGGATGCTGAAAAGTCATGAAGTTATAAGCTCTACGAACAGTGAAAGCATTAGAAGAATCTAATGTCCAAAACCACTTGTCATCTTTGTCAACCTGTAAAATCACATTGTGAAGTAATAACATAAGTTCCCCCACGACCTCCTCCTCCCACGCAAACAACCTCTGCCGCCACCTCCACGCCTCTCCCTCCTCCCCCCACCCTAACTGACACATATCAAACACAGATTTATCTTTAAACAACGACAAATCATAGAATCTACTAAACCTCTCTCTAAAAGACACCCCACTTAGCCAAACATCCGACCAGAAAAGCGTATGTTTCCCATTTCCCACTGAGCGAGTGACATGCCCGCTAAACCACTCCTCTCTTTTATTTTTCTTTTGGTTTTGTGTGTGTATCCAAATATATTTATTTAGGCTTGTGTCCAAGCAAAAATACCACTTATGATGAGTTGTAGATTTTCCACTTTCAGAAAGTCAAAACATTAATAGTCATTTGATCAAGATCGAAATATTCATATTCAAATTCATATAATCTGATCTAGGTCAAGTGACCAATAAATCCCAACTAAGTGAATGCTATATTATGAATCTGGTGAATATTCTCCACCAATGTTCTATACATGATATAGCATTCAACGATTCATATAAAATTTGCTACTGAACTAAGTTCTTAGCTACTTGCCAATTTTTTTCTTTCCATATTCCACATTATTTTTGTATTGCTTGAAGTATTCCACATTATACTACTCCCATGATCTTAAATGAAATATATTAATTTTCTTTTATAAAAAAAAAATAATTATCTAACAACCATCAAATCAAATGACAATAAGGTGTGTGCTATAACATCCACAATAAATGTATTTGATTTTTGTTGGAAAGCAACATATTAACCAACATTATGCTGAAAAGACATGGATTATCAGCAAGGCCATGATTGCAAATTTCTTTAACTTTTTCCTAATTGTTACGCATACATCATGCTCCCTCCATCCCAAATTGTATGTTACTTTAAAAAAAATATTTGTCCTAAATTCCTCTTATATCCTTAATTATTTATTACTTTCTCTTCTTTCAATTCATTCATTCATCTTTCCCATATAATTTATTAAGGACAATTTTGTAAAACAACTCATAATATCTATTTTCCACACAATATTAATTACATTTCTTAATATGTGTGAAATACCCAAAACGTCATACAATTTGGGATGGAGGGAGTATCATATAATTTTAGTGATTATTCAACCACTCACACGAGTGCCATATCTTTAATTAACTCTTTGCACACAAAATTTTATCCTAATCCATCTCCACTTCATAAAAAGTGATACACAAAATAAAGAATTCTTTTTCTTTATTTAATTTGACAATTGTTTAGTTATTAGGAGAAATTAATAAAAATAAAACTGTTTATATAACCTCATCTGGAAAGTCCTTTTTAAAAAGTGCAAGAACACAACATTCTTTCCCATAACTTGTTTTGTCATCATAATTGGTGAGCTTTGATTATCTTACCACTATTTGTCGGTTTCCCTTGTTGTGGAGATGTACATTTGTTTGTACCAAAAGCATAATCTTATTGACAGCTTGCTTGTTCTAATTTATTGACTCCAATAATTTCAATCCACAGATAGCAACAAGCAGTTGTTTATGATCTTGTTTTGTGTATAAAATTTTGTTTTAATTCAGTTTATTGCATGTAGTATTCTAACATTAGTCATTAGTGAAGTTATTTGGTTAGAGGATATGTCGTGGCTTGGATAGATGTATAGGGTCAAATTTGAATGAAGTTTAATGTTACACGTTGAAAGAAAAATAGATAAATAATACAATAAGGTTTATTATAAGGATAAATAAGTTTTTTATCGTCGTAAATATCTCAAATTTTGATTTATTCTCTTTAAAGAATTTCAGCAAGTTTCGATCCACAAATATTTTCTTTACTTTTGGTATTTGATTTTAAATAAACTTATGTATTCTTTAAAATTTTAAATTATCTTTTTCAGACATTTTTAGATACATTATAGGAATCTATCTTGTCAAATTTCAAATTTTTTTAACAAGAAATGAATTAGATATGATTTTTTTAAGTTTTTTAGCGCTTAAAAAATCATATTTAATTCATATTTACTAGTTGCGTCAAGGTTACCTTTATAGGCTTGTATAATAGAAATATATATATTTTTTTGGGAAGAAATAGACTTGTTTGGTAACATTTTCTTTGCTCAGGGGCTTATATCGTGTTTTGATAAGTTAATTTCTTTCAATTTTTTCTTTTTTATCTTAATTTTTAAAATTAAATATTAATTACAAATACATTTTTATGTCATTTTATATTTATCAGTTAATTCAACTGCTAATTTTATCAAGGCTTAATTAATGATGTGGTCCCTTAAGTTATTTGTTGGTTACATTTTAGTCCCATAAGTTATTAACGTTATAATTTGGTCCCTTTAAGTTATTTTCCGTCAACTAAATAAATTCTCACCGCCAAAAACCGTTAACCCAATGTCTAAGATGGACACATATTGCAAGTTGTCACGTCACCGCTTACATGTGCCTATTTAACGTTTTGGCAAAAGACCGACGGTGATGATTTATTTGGCTAACAGATTCTAACTTAAGGGACCAAATTGTAACGTTGATAACTTATGGGACCAAAATGTAACCAACAAATAACTTAAGGGACAAAATCATTGATTAAGTCTTTTATCATAAAATATTTTTGAAAGTATAAAACAAAAAATAAATGATCGAACTAACAACGATTCAACATGGTTCAACCCTGATACATTCTCGAGGGGTTAGGTAGCTTAACTGGTTTAAGCTAAGGGATAAAAAGTTTGAGGTATTGAATTCAAATCCGAAAGAAAAAAAATATTAATCCAACAACTAATTAATAACATTTTTCATTAAAAAAAAAAATCTGGTACATTCTAGTTCGACCAAACTACGATTCAAAGAAATTGAACTAATTGACCAGTTTGGAGTATATATATTATGATTAAATAAAATAAAATATTAATTTGAGAATGAAAATTCATATATACATCTAATTTCAGCAATTTGTTTTATTAAAAAAATTATCTGAAGAGTGTGTCTAAAAGTCTATGATCATGTGTTTAAAGAGTGTTAAAATTATGTAAGAATAAAATAAAAATAATTTTGTAGGATACTTCTCTGAATTATCGAACACGTGTCATATAGATGTCACATAAATGTTGGACACCAACGCTTGTACAATTCAGAGACACGCATAATCAATAAGTGTTTATACTTGATAGAATCATAGATGATAAGTCACCTAGTGTCATACCATCAATTCAACTATCAAAATCCAGCCACTAAATACATAAATGAAAAAAAGTTAACCATTTTAAAGACAATGAATCAAAATAGAAATATGAAAAAAATAGATCTAACAAGAATCTCAAATAAGATACACAAATTTTTGAAGTATAACTTGTTTGAAGAAATTTGACATGAGACTATCTATTTGTATACTTATTATTAGAGTGGTTGGCACTGACAAATGTCACACTGAAAGCAACAAGTATGTGATTATTCTTTGCTGCTCATTTACTCACTCACTCTTTACTTGTGAATGACACCGACAACCTAAAGCAAGACTCTTGGATGACAAGTTAACAAGAACATGAAAATGGACCTCCCAACCACACCCAACACATTCTTAGATTTGGATTTGTGTTTCATTGAACTGAATTGGATTATTAGTTACATCTAAATTCTCTTTCCAAAAAACATGTGTATATGTCTATGTAAGATATAATAATAGAAGAAACACACTAACACATTATGTTCTGTTGGATTGGACCCACTTTTAAAACTCAACAAATTAATCTCTTTCTTTATGTATTCATTCAATTTCATCACCATGTGAAGCATTATAGATTGTAGATGAAGTTTGGTTGGTATTATTCCTTTAAAGTTTGAGCTTTCAACAATACTCTAACTCTAGCTATGGATCCAAGTTCTTATCTTGATCATGCTCTTTTTCAACTCACCCCAACAAGAACAAGGTTCTTTTCCTTAACTTTACAAAAATAAAAAAGGTTGTTTTTGTTTTTTGTTGGTTTTGACATTGTGTTTCTATGTTGAAGATGTGACTTGATGATTGTTGCTGGTGGTGTTAGTGAAAGACTAGCTTCTGGGCTGTTAGAACCGTTTGTTTCTCACCTTAAATGTGCCAAAGATCAGATTTCAAAAGGTGGCTATTCCATCACTCTATGCCCTGAATCTACATATGCTCCATGGTTCACCAAAGCCACCCTGCAAAGGTTTTTTTTATTGTTGTTCTCTTTTGGTTTTTGTAACAATTATTGGTTTTTGATAGATCGGATTGAAAGTGAACTTAAATTTTCATACATTGTGAGCGTAGTCGACAAATCACAGTCACTCATATGTGTGACTTTAAAAATAGTTATAGTTTAAGTCAAATATTTTCAGTGATCTGATAGTTATGATTGATTGACTCTATAAACAAATTTTACTTTTACACTTGCATAAACTAAATTCTTGAAAGTGTTCTCAATGTAGACAAATGTAAGATCAAGGATTTAAATTGTGGTCACAGATATGTCGTGATCCTTGACATTGCGAAAAATTGCATAAGAGTGTTGCTCATGCGACTACTATTGTGTTGTGGTTTTGGCTGTCTCAAAATCCGTTACATTGTCGCTACAATTTAAAACTATGGTGTGAGTTGTTATATAAAAAAATAGATTAATACTATAAGACTAGTGATGTTTGTTTGTGTTGGTTTATTTTATATAGGTTTGTTAGATTTGTAAGCACTCCAGAAGTTATAGAGAGGTTTGTGACCATAGAAAAGGAGATTGTGCAGATTGAAGGTTCAAGTCAATCAAATGAAGCAGAAGGTATGGATGGGATCTCATAATCATACGAGTTATGATACATAGACACCATTATGTGGCAATATACCTCTTGACACCCACACAGAAATCTGACACGTGGCCGCGTGGATCCCGCACAAGCACACTTTCTCTTTCCTCTCCTCTCCTCTTCTCTCTTCCTAATACATGGGGTGTACAAGGGTGTATGGAATAAAGGGTGTCTATGTAACATTTTTCTAATCATACTGGTGTCCCGGCCTTTATTTCGTTCATCATTGTTCTTAATTAAACTTCCTTGTCGTAAACGTGGAGAAATTTCACACATCTATTTTCCGCTATTTTTCCCACATCCGTCCAATTTTACACAGAAACTTTACTAATAAACATGACAAATAGCTTAATGTGAGAGTAAATTAGCAAATAGTATCTTTGTAGGTCACAATATTATCTGTGAATGAAAAACAGGACTATGTGATTAACAGGAAATGTGTCATATGCCGAGGGGCGTGTCAAAAGGTCAACTATTTCCTCCAATCAAGATGGAAATGAAGAGAACTCGAGGTATATATTTGGTGTTTTCCTTATATATATGCCAACATCTTTGTACTCTTCAAGAAGTATCTACATTATAATCCGAAATTTTTTCGTCTGTTTTATTGTAGGGTTCGCCTTCAACGTGTTCTAGACAATCGTAGAGCTATGCTTTGCAAAGAACAAGCTATGGCCTACGCCCGTGCTTTAGTTGCCGGATTTTATCCAGAATCCATGGATGATCTTATTTGTTTCGCTGACGCTTTCGGAGCTTCACGTTTAAGGTCTGCGAGCATATATTGGAAAATAGTAACATTGATCCATTAAAACAGTACATTTTTTTTATTTGATATAATTTCATGTCATGTGTAGGGAAGCATGCTTAAATTTCTTAGAGCTATGCAAACAAAAGAATGAAGACAAGCTGTGGATGGATGAGATTGCAGCCATGCAGGTGTCTTCGCAGCCCGTATTGCCTTACTTAAGGACATCTGGAATCATACTTGCAGGTGAAGATGACTCGGGAGGTAAAATAAATGGCACAGGTGATGCCTCGGTTTCTGATTCAACCCCAAGCCATGCAAGTTTCGACATTGGCCAAGGTAAACTACTAAGTGGATTCAGTATGTTGGTTTTTTACTGAGTAAAAGTGTTCCTAAAAAAAAGAACACTTAATCATTTCTTGTAAAAATATATTATGAGATAAAGTATATCACATAGTTGGGATGTCATTTCCTTCGCATGATGCTTTTGCACTCTATTTTGTCGAAGAAAAAACAAAGATAAAATAATGTAACCACTATTAGTCTCTTTTTTTCATTGTTAAAATATACTACTTGGGATTTTGTTAGAATAGAACTTGGTTCAAAAGTAGAAAGATACGATAAACGTAAACAGAGAATGCAAGATATTTGATCATGGAGTTCGACCGATTGTGCATACGTATCCGACTGCACAGTGGATGCAGTACCTTTCTATTATTCCAAGCATAGGATTTACTGAATACAACTTGTGTCTAGATACTGGACTGTTCACTTACCAGTAAATTAGATATGAAAAAGTTTATGTGTGACTAATTTTCTGAAACAAAGTCTATCAAATAACTTAGATATCTTGTACAGTTAGCTCGAGAAGTTTGGTACTCTTATTGATTTTGAAAATTGCAGATTATAGCTTGCCAGCATCAGTTCAAACACCATCATCCGATGGAAGGGCTCAAATGCCGAGGTCATGGTCGAACCATCATCCACAGTACATTCACAATTTTCAGGGTCATGCATTTCAACAAACGCCTCCATACCAAGGATACATGTATCCTGGTATGCAGGTTCCGTCTTTGTATTATCCTGGGAATATGCAATGGCCTCCAAACGGGGATCGCTCTCACATTGTTCATGACCAAGAAATGGATTCTCATAAGAAAAAGAAGAAGAAAAACAAGAAATCTCAGGTATTGGATCACTCTGAAGAAGATGAGTCAACGGCATCGTCTGATTCTACTTATGAGAGTGATTCAGATGACAATTCAAAGCAAAGCAAAAAGAACTCTTCAACGGAGCGTCTTCGCAAAAAGACGCATGGAAAGAAGTCGTCAAGGAAAGTAGTTATCCGTAACATAAACTATATAACTTCCAATGGAGATGGAGAAAAAGGTAGTATCACTGAAGGGAGTTTATCGAATGAGGAAGAATTTATCAATGGAAATTCCTTGAAACACAAGGTAGAGGTAGCTGTTGCGTCACTGGAGAAAAGAAACAAGTCAACCTCTCGTCAGCATAAGAAACAACATAGCGCAAAGCACGATGACATGCTAAATGGTTCAAGGAATGCTGATTCCAACGGCATAAAAGGTGATAACAACTGGGATGCTTTCCAGAATCTTCTTTTGATAGACGATGATGATTCTACTCATGATATAGAAAAACAGCCAATGAAGTTTCAGGAAGAATATACTATGACCAAGAAGTATGAGAATGGAAGGTCAAATGAGTTTAACCACCACGAAGCAGGCGTCACTAAAACTCAAGTAGTTTCAAATGATTCCTTTGTTGTGGCAGAGAGGGAATTGGACAGTAAGGGTCGAGATCGTGTTGAATATTTCAACGAAGGGAAGGATGGATCTACATTCATGCAGACAAAGAAAATTACCAACGAGGAATTGTTGTTATCTCAGAGAAACGATGAATCGGGTAGCTATTATGTGTCATCTTCAGCTAGAGATTATTTACCTGTAGAGAAAAACAAGAAAGGCATTTTAGCTGACGACTCTTTCATGATTCAAGATCGACCATCGCAATATCAATTTAATTCTCAAACAGCTTCTGATATAAGTTTGGTTTCAGACGTTGTCGGTGCAGCTGAATTCACAAACGGCGCACAAAAAGGTTCACACAAGAAGACTGATGCCTTAATTTCCCGCGAGCCAGATGATCTCCTCATGGTTCTCGATCGTGATTCAGCTGTACAGCAGAATGCAGCACCTTGGAGAATGGAAATGGATAATGAAAACAACATCTCTTTATACGAAGAAAACAAAAAGATTTTGGACGCTGGAACCGAAAGAAATCATGTATCTAATCATGAAGGCGCCGATAAGAAAAATACTGGAGCGAAATCTGGGAAAATTTCAACCAAAGAGGCAAAATCGAAGATTCCAAATACATCTAAAACCAAGTCTGATATCATGTCAAGAAGTAGAACATTGCCGGGAAGCAGGTCTACGGTTACAAAGAGCAAATCCGAAAAGGTAAATTAACAAGTAACAACAGTCCATTCTCGACCATAGATATGTGTGACTTTTTCTTTTCTTAATATTATATATAGCTTTCAGTTGCAAATTCATAGGATAATTGATAAATTTATTTGCTGGCCTTTATTTTCAATTAATAGGAAGAAGAAAATAGAAAGAGAAGAGAAGAGCTAATGATGCAGCGACAGAAAAGGATTGCCGAAAGAAGTTCGTTGAAGAAGACTGGAACAGAAACTAAGACTTCTTTGACTTCAGCAAGGAAAGGGAATCCTAAGATTCATCCATCTAACGGAGAGACTAATAAACAGAACAAACCTGTCCTTAGGAGTTCCACCATTGATCGCCTCGCAACTGCCCGAGTAACTCAGCAGAAGGTTTCACCTAGTCAAGCAAATTCAGGTCCAACCAAGAAGCCTTCCTTGAAGGCCAATAAGGTACCTTTGCAGAAGAAACAGCCCCAAAAAGAAGTGAAATCCTCAAATCATAAAGAAGATGCACATAAAACAAAAGGGAAAGTTCTTTCCAAGAGTAGTGCAAAGACTAAAAATGAAATCAAAGCCTCGGTAGTGTTGCCTGTCAAACCTGATGCCACACAAGCTGTTGAACAAAGCAACAACAATCATGGTTTGAAAAACATTGGAGTGCTGACCAAGGCATCACCGGAGAAACATTCAAGATATTTGACTTCAGAAAGAGAAATCGCGTATGAAAATATCGACCAACTTCGCACGGACTCGTCTTTGTCAAGTCATGATCATGCATTGAGAGGAAATCAGTCTAGAAATGAAGTAGTATCAGACAAGCTATCTTCACTTCACGGCGATAAGAACCAACCTCGACATAATACTGACATGATCACAACTTCTACAGCTGCATTACCTAACAAACCTATAATATATACTGCTGTGAATCCAAAGGTGAATCAGGAAATAGAAGAAAGTAATGCTACCTCACCTAAAGTCTCAGAGATTCAAATCTCTACTCCTCCTCCGAGTAACCAAGCAATGCAAGAATCAATCCACAACAGGAAGAAATGGATAAATGATGAGGCGGACTCTTCAAAAGTGGCGAAAGGATTCCGTAAGCTTATCTTCTTTGGAAGAAGGAGTTGAAGAACCTTTGTGGATTGATGCTTTTTCACAAAGGGGTTCACATGAATCTTATGAATTGTTCATGGAAGTCATGAGTTCTCTTTATCCATGCTTTTGGTTATTCAATATTTCAAAAGAGAGTTTACTTTGTCCACTCTTAACTCAGTAGTAAGTGTTTGGCAAATTGAATTATTTGTTTTTATTGAACACACTCATTCATGTGACACGGTAATCATGTGGAAGATTGTAGATAGTTTCTAGCTTCTCACACATTATAAGAATAAGACCATGTGGATTGGAAATTTGGAATTGCTATCATACTAAGGAAGGATACCAAGTATAATACATTTTCCATGTTTTGTTGTATTGTAAATCATATTGAAAGTTGTGATGTTTGCTTTTATGTTGATATTCTTTCACAATGTTCAAGGCAGTTTCTGTGAGTAGTAATTTTGGAATTGTGTTTTGCATCAATGAGTTTATTTTTTATCCATTTTCCAGTTTGTGTAGCCTTAATTGGTTGAGAAATGCTTTTTATTATTTTCTGCGAGTTGGCTTAGTGGTGTTGGTTTGGGACCTTCGAGTGCGCTCCTCTCAAAGTCTCAGCTTCGATTCTCCCTAGTGCCAATTTCGGTGGGCTAGTTTTGCTCCTTCAAAAAAAAAATTGTGTTGAAAATGTTGTATGCACCTTTTTTCACTGTTTTTTTGCTGTATATATTTGGAAACACATGAAACAAAACAAACTTAAACCAAGTTGGCAGTTTTGTACTACCATATAACAGAAAGAAGAAAAAAAACTATGATTTTTTTATATAATTTACAAGTTAAAACATAACATGTTGTGATTATTGTCCTTGTCGTAAAAAACATAAAAAGTTGAAACCAATCAAGGTCATTCTATAGCATGTCCTACATGTATTGGAAAACCATGTGAGAAGACCACTTGCATTACATTACATATTTTTATTTTTATTTTTAAAAACATTATTATCAAGTTAAATTTTAATAGTTCTCACAAACTTGCATTGGCAGGACTGGTTCCCTATAGTTGTTAATTAATTCAATGCATGTTGATGGAATTAGTTAGTTTGATTATTGTTTTTAAGTTTGTTCATTCTGTTATTATATTTACAGTTAGATTGTAACTGTTTTTCCTTATCAGGTGGTAAGTTAACTTACTTATCTTCTTTGTATATAACATATATCACTATTATTGAGTTTTTTTTTTAATGATAGTACGTTAAAAAAAATAATTAACTTCTTAGCTTATTTAATCTCTTACCTCAACTAAGTAAGCTACTTATCCCGTAACTATTATTGAGCTTACATCTTAAAAGGTTGGCATAAACTCTCTTTGGAATGTGATTATGAGTTTAGTAGCATTGTGCCTTGGAAGTTGGCACGGTTGTTCGCATTTGACTTATCATTTTTTTTTTACAGTATTGAAAACGAGTGTCTTGGGGTCACTCTTTAAGTATTCTTAATAAAAAAATTATTCTTTTAAAAAAAAGTAAAGACTTCAATTTTCCATCACTAAATGGACACCTTTAATAAAATGTTATCACTTTGGGTGTTTAAAGAGTGTTCGGGGACATTCGTTAACATTTCCCTTTTTTTTTTATTGTCACGCATATTTTTCATGAATTCGATACTTAAGCGGATAAATTAGCTTCTAATTATGCCTGAGTTTATCTTAGTTAGTATGGACAAGGCATAATATATGTAGGGGTCGAGGTTTGAACCTTAGACACCCCACTTATTCATAAAAGTGAATTTCTGCTACTAAACTACTTAACAAAAAGTGCCGAAATTGTTAGGTCGGACGCCATGACCGGGGTTCGAACCCCAGCACCTTCATTTATGTGTGTGAATTCATTTATAATGACTTTGTTATTTCATCTATCTACGAAAAGAAAGAGTTTAACATAGTTAGAATATGCATAATTATACATTATGGCAATGCAACTTGTTTATACATTCATGGCAATGCAACTTCCTGTTGATGACTAAATAAAAATTAACAACCATTAGTCATAGTTTTCTTAGAATTTTAGCAGCTCTTCAAACTATTAGAAAGCCCCTCCATAAAAATTGAAGGGTTAAAAGAAAAAAATAAAATAAACAATCACTTTGGTCTTTCACATAGTTTGTTTGGCAAGTATAATAAACTAGCTTAAATACTAATATGAGTAAGAAAACTCGTTTATTAACAGTTATTTCATATTTATAAGTTAGATCAATTGCTAATTTTATTAAAAACTATAAACTAAGTCATATTTTTTATCCGCTATCAATCATCTATTAGTTATAAGTTTACCTAATATAAACTAATTTAACAACTATCCACAATTCTTTCCCAAACAGCACCAATTTATCAAGCATTGTCATTATAGTGAGAAATATCCCTAAGTGGTCTGGCTATTCTTAATGAGTTTGTCATCAAATATGTATTTTATTAGTTAATTTGATCATCTGTTTTCTGTAACATTTTTTTTGTGTGTTGTCTTCGGTAACCCGTTTAATCTAATGATAATAGTAGCGAAAGTGACATTCAAAATTATTATTGAAATTTCAATATATTCAAATCGGTCCAGTGATGGGAAGTGAGAATTTAATTAGTTGGATTCACATAATTACGTAAGAGCCTCAAAATCAAATCTCACCCATTCAATCTATAATATTTTAAATAAAAAGATAAGAAGTCAACCAAACAGCTAGAGACAGACAGTAAAACAGGAATGAAAAATGCCAGGCATGAAAGCAGAGGTTCCACTCATGTGTTTCTTTTTCTTTTACATGTGTTTCTTCTTTTTATCGACGCAATATAGGAAGAAAAAGGACTCATGCTTCATATGAAGTGATAATTTAATTTAGATATTATAATATACTACTATATTTTACATAAGTATTAATTATTCTTTACACTTCTCTTAATCTAAATATTAACAAAAATGCTAATTAATGTCCTGAAGAAATAGAGTTTACATAAATATATTTTTATATTTTACATAAATATTAACTATTTTAAAATTTGTGTAGTCAAATTCTCAAAAATGTAAAAAGTGTTTTTATTAATGTAATTTTTTTTCTTAACTAGTGTCACTCAGAAAACAAATATTTAAATTAGAGTGTCCACATTAGATATGGGTATACAACAATGGGTGTAGAACATGATGTAAACGTGAGAATGGATTAGGTTAGACTATCACAAAGTCACATGAATATATGGTTAACCTGTGATATATTTATATCGAGTTCTTTTCCAATAGATAAGAATAAAACATTTTACCTTTCAAAAAAAAAGAATAAAACATTTTAAAAAGTTTATTTCACTAAAAAGATCAGACTGATTGTTCTACCTGAAGAGATATGTATTTTTATTTTTTCTAACAAATACGCAAAATATTTATTATTATATTAAATTTCATACTTATGCATAAATCATAAATTTAAACATTGTTTGATATTTAAACATGCTGACCTACAACAATCTTTTGAATTTTTTTTTTTACAAGAATAAATGATATTCATTCATTCAAATTGATAGAGTACATCGATACAATGCAAATTCGCTAAAAAACAAAAAGAATGAATATGTGAACAAACTCACAACATCCATGTTAATAGCATAAAACGGCAAAGTACAAAATCCTACACATATGACTATATTCAAGTCTCCGGAATACCCATGTCTCAGGATCTGCAACGTTGACGACGTCAAAGTCATTGATTGCATCTACACTAGATCTAAGCTGATCTGACAATCTGAACCGAACAAATACCTGAACAAAACAAGAAATACAAACAACGCCGCACAAAGACGACGAACAAAATAATGTCGTACTAAGACGACGAAATCACGAAAGAAAAAATGAAATAGATGTGAAAATCACTTATTTCAATAAAAAGGAAAGAGAAAAACGAGTTAGAGGGGTGATTTTCGATCAAAAATTGACACTAAATCACCTCGCTTTGATGGATGAAGGAAAAGAAATTAGGGTTTTGGTGACGGCTCACTTTTAAATATTTAATGTATTGTAAAAGAAATAGAGTTTAATCTCATTAATATATTAGTTAGTTAGTTTATTTACAAAAGTATTAACTACTCAAGTAATGACTGATATGATATTGTCATTTTAAAAAGAAAATCTTGATATTTTTAAATAGATGTTCAAACTTTTAAAAAGATCATGTCAAACCATAAAAATAGGATTATATTAGATAATAGTTCTGCTCAAACTTAACATTCTTAAAATAGATCAAACTTAAGCGTACAAAACATAATATAGCCTAACATATTCCCACACAAGTAGTATATTTTGAACATATGTGAAAAATGTTTAAACGAGTTGAAGAGAAAGTCTTAGGAAAGAGAATATTCACAAATATACTTGCATATTATCTATCAACGAGATCTTTAGTCGATATTAGAGAAACTCATATTTCAATCCTTCTGAAATTTGAGTTGATCCTTTTTCAACCGAACCAAATGTATGTTGGCTCTTGGCAACTACTTACGCAACTGGCAGGTAATTATTGGATATTTTTTTGTCAAATAAAATTTACATAAAAAGGAGAAAATAATAATAATTTAGTATAATGATATAATTCATGTAAATTGTGTACAAAAAATAGCTACTACTAGATTAAAGAAAAAAAATAGCTACTAGTAGATTATAGAAGAAGGAAGATTTGTGCCTAAAAAAAGAAGAAAAAGATTCCTTAAAAAGATGATTCACTTTGTGATGGGGAAGCTTCACATTTTTCCAATGAACCTATATCTTTCCTTCAGTGTGACATAATGTTTGCTTCCATTTTATGCCGTCACCAGTCAGTCACCGACAACTCCATATTTCATATCCCTACAAAATAACTAATCTGCACCATCCATCCATCCTTCAATTCCTCAACCTACTCTCCCTCTCCCTTTTCCACCGACTCTACTCTACCAAATTTCATAACCCAATTCAAGGACCTAACTCCCCAAATAATACTATTAACCATTTTCATGTTATTTACTATAACAAGCTTTTTTTTGGACAGATTTTACTATAACAAGAAAAATCTTGTTGATTTGTTGATTTTTTTCTTATCCTTTTGATTTTCTAAAATAGAGTTTTAATAATCAAAAAGAGAGTTTTAGTGGTCACCTTTAAAAAAAAAAATCAAAGTTCAACCATGTGATACAATAGTCTGACAAAAAATTGTTTAATTGATTTGTTGATTATTAAACATTAAAACTTGTTTGCTTAAAATTTAATTTGTAGTATTATATAATCGGTGTAAAAAAAAAACTATTGTCCATTAACTACAATTGAATGATTATTATATTAATCTAAAAAAATTAATTCTAATTTTGATACATATGTGTAATTTTGTTATATTGTTTGTATAAAAAAATTGACATTATCAACAAATCAAAATTATTGCTCAAAAAAAAATCACAATTATTGCTCAAAAAAAAATCACAATTATATATACACACATGTAATTTTTAAAATAATTATGGTAAATGTCAAACTTGTTTTATGATTATAGTGTGGTCAAATAATTTTTAAAATAATTGTACTATCACCTATTTATTTATAATTTTATGTATATTAATAGTGCGGTCAAATAAAAATGCACCACCTTACACTTACATTAGTGAAAATGGTGTGGCACTATAAAAAAAATATAGAAAATATCAAATACAGTAATAATATTTTAATAACTCCTTTTTCATTATTTCCTTAAAAAAAATATAAAAAAAAAAAAACTCTTTTTTCATTTTGCTTATTATCTAAGTAAAAAAGAAAAATCCTATAATTAGGTGAGTAATCAATGTGCTAGCTGGTAAAATACATATTTTCAGATACAAACAATTAGTTTCCACGTCTTTTTCTACATATCAATTTATTATTTCCAAAATTTATTTATTTATTACCACTTACCTTGTTGTTCACTCAGAAATGCACCTTATAGCTGCATAGAAACGCCATTGAACACAACACACTGCAAGATAAAGCACATAGATCCAGTTACATTCTCTTCTCATCTTCTTCAATTCACATTCAATGGCTTCCAAATTGTTGCTCATCATTGTCTTCGTTTTTGATGTGATTGCTTTTGGTCTTGCCGTTGCTGCTGAACAAAGAAGAAGCACTGTGAGTAATTAATCAGTATTCACTTTTTATTTTCTTCTTCTTAAATTTTATTACTTTTCATTTCTAAATCATAAATAAAAATCTGAGTTTGTGTCAAAATTTGTTTTTGATTATGGGTTTTTAAGGAATTGTAGAATCATTGACAGTGATAAGAGCAAGTTTTTTTTTTACTTTTTTTTTATTACCTTTGATTGCTGATAATTTGTGACAATGTGGATGAAGTTTGAATCTTTAATCTTCTGTTTTTCTTTGTATGAATTAAAGTTTGGAAATTTAATTTTGGATTTATCATTTGTTAGCTTAAAGGCTTCAATTTGATTCATTGTGGTAAGTATGAAGTATGAACTATACAGTTGAAACTATCTGCAATTGTTCGTGTTTATGTGACTTTGTTCCTTGGCTTTTTGCATTCCAAGAAATGTCAAATCTTGAACTTTTCTACCTTTGGTCAAGAATTTCATTGTTAGTGTAATAGGTTTGTGAATTATTTTGTGTTTGCAATTAGAGATCTAGATCTGTAAACAATATGAAATCTTGTTTGCAAGATTTTAAATCGCGGTTATAATTGTGTCCGCGAGTTTTGACATTGCAGAGAATCCTAGTCAACACGACCTCAATTTCGGAGACATTAAAATCCTTGATGTCGCAACCTAGATTGTGGTCGCAGACCTTTTTTTAAAGCCGTGGTTGTGTGTATTTTGAAACATTAGATCTCTTATTTTCTCTTTCTGCATGTACTTGCCTATTCCTTTGTTCAATTTTGAATTTACCACTAGTTATCAATCACATGTCAACTTGTGATTCTTATAGAACTAGGTAGTCAAGGTTTTTACAATCTTGGTCAATGTATCTCGCAGTTGAAGTGACAAATCCTTAATATATGTATGACTCATTTGTGAGATGTATGCTCATATAATTGTTCAGGTTGAAAAAACAAAGTGGCTACTGGCCTCCTCAGTGCATTTATGGCATTGAGCTTTAAACTTATAATCTCTTACAAATCATCTACACCGCGCTTAACATCATCTCTGTTTTCATTTGGCAGGCTAAGATTGTTCCAGACAGGGAACAAAACTATAACTATTGTGTCTATAACTCGGATAGAGCAACCGGCTATGGTGTTGTAGCATTTCTATTCCTTATGATTAGTCAAATCGTCATAATGGTCGTGAGTCGATGCTTCTGTTGTGGGAAGCCTTTAAAACCCGGAGGCTCAAGGGCCTGTGCAATTGTTCTTTTCATAGTCTGCTGGTATATAAGTCTTAACATAATCTAGAAAATTCACATATTTTTACATCTTGCACAGCTGATTGACTTTTTAATCTTCATATATGATATACCAAAGAAGAGTCGGTCAACTTATTTCCTCAAATTTGCGAAATAGCAATTTTATCCCTTTAATTGAACAACATAAGTCAGTCTAGTCATTTTTTCGAATTTAACACCACAAGTTTAAAGGTTTTATGATTGTCTTGATCCAGCAAAAGACTATTTAAGTCGATATGTATGTTTTTCATTAGTTTTGATGAATGCTTACTAAATAAATATTTTGATTGAATGACTAAATTGATTGACGTTCTTTAATTTGAGGGACTACTTTGCTATTTCGTAAACTTGAGCGAGTAAATTGCTCGAGCCTTACAATTTTGAGGACTAAAATGATAATTTACTCAAAAGTAAATTGATCATTTATTGCTAATTTTTTATATTATTGAACTAACAACAATTGTTTCGCAATTCTATCTTTCAGGGTGTTTTTCATCATAGCTGAGGTGTGTTTGTTGGCTGGATCAGTTGAAAATGCTTATCACACAAAGTACCGAACCCTCTTTGTGAGTGATCCTCCTTCTTGTGAGACAGTAAGGAAGGGAGTTTTTGCTGCTGGTGCTGCTTTTGTTTTCTTCACTTCCATCGTTTCGAAATTCTACTATATCAACTACTCGAGTGCAAGGGAAAGTTTCCAACCATATCTTGGAGGAGGTGAGACTGGTGTTGGCATGGGAACCTACAAATGAGCTTGTTAGTTAATCATTTCACAGAAACCTCATTGCCTTAGATGTGACTATATCTGGAACTCATTGCATTTCTTGTATTTACAATGGAGTTCCTATAGTAGAATGTATAAGTTGTATGTTGGTAATTTTTGTTTTTGCTGTTGTTGTTACCTATTGTCTTTGGAATTGATGATGATTGGATTCATTACCTCTTACATTTTTGGGGTGTTCTTTGTCATATAAATATCATTAAATCAATATCAATGAGAGAATGTTTTGTTGCATTATTAGACACTTTTGTATCAAATGGACAAATTTTATAGTTGGGCATAACTATATTGTCTCTAATGAAGTTAATATCTAATAAAAGAAGGCAAATCACCCAACCAAGTGAAGTCACTAATGTGATGGCCATGTCTAGCCAAGGCATCAGCACAATAGTTCTCTTCTCTACATGTATGGGTGAATATCACTCTGCTACCTTCCCAGTTGTTCCTTGGTCTCCAAGGAACCAAAGCTGTGTTCTTAGAAGCTAGCACCACATTCATTGAATCTGTCTCAATCCACAAGTGTTTCAAATTATGATGTTTAGCAAACTCTAAAGCTTTCAATACAGCTTGAAATTCAGCAAAAGAAGAGATTTGATAGCATATTTTTAGATACAATTCTCCCAAGTAGAATTTTAATTGATTTTTTTTAGCTTTTTGGTACATGAAGGTGATAAAGGTTGATGAAAAACTATAAGATTTTTTATTAGAGATTTATTTATTTTAATAAAAGATTAAATATAACAAATTTAATTTAGTGATTTGGACTTGCCATCTAATGAAAAAAAGTTATTAATTGATTTACCACAAAATGGAATTGTCCCTGTGAGCATAGAATCTAGAATTTTCCATTCATTTACATTCATTTAAAGAATAAAATTCTGGTCATTAAACTATTTGAAAAAAAAATGCAATTTAACTTATTTTAGAACAATTCTTTCTTTTTTTATTTTACAAATATGAAAAATATTAACTTGGATTTTGAGGGTAAGCATTTTAAGTATTGGTAAGATGGTAACTTAGAACCATCGAACCAATTCTCTGCAACTGCAATCTAACAGTTCCTGATAAAACAACCAAAGTGTGAGTTGTCATATGTAATTGTGAGTGAAGTTGAGAACACCATTGGTCATGAAACATTTCACTAACCTTCCATTATCACTTTTCCTTTAATATCCAAACCAAGAATACCAATCAACACTTAATTATTAGCGTCTCTGTATGTGTTAAGTTAAGGGATATCAATGGTTTAAGAAATAAAAGGAATTAAAACTATGAAAGGGTAAAATAGGTTTTACAACTTCTTCTCATCACACGCATGAGCAGCATCCATACCATGAAGATTGGTAAACTAGGAATTGAGCAAGCTAGGAGCAAGGAAGGTTAATTGGAGATTGAATCATAATCATCATTCTAAAAACAAATGTGGGTTTCCCTTCTCTTCTCTCATTCCTCATGCATGCATGATTTAGGGTTTTGACAGAATAATAGAACATGTTGAATTGATGTGTTTGCATTTGATTGAATTTGGCAAGGATGTTAAAGTAAATCTTATTTGTGAATACTACTTTTATATTGTTATATCATAGCAATAATGTCTTAAATTAAGAAATGTAGATGTAGAATCAATTGAGTGAGTCAAAGAAGGAATAGATTGAAATTCTGCAATTCGTGGTTTGTACACCCTGTTAGTAATTTACCCATAACTTTTGATCCAGAAATCATTTTTAAGTAAAACTTAAACCATTGCAAAATAGACAATAATGTCTACAAAATAGGCTCAAGAATCATTGAATTTCATTAAATAGACAAAAATTCTGTCCTATTTTTGTACCCATACATATTATTTAGTTAAACTGAACTAATTGGTTACTGAAAGCACAAAACAAAAATAATATTTATAATCATATACATTCCAAGCTTTCCAGGGAATGTTCGTTTACTCAATTCGGACCTCGTTTGTTGGGTTCCACTTGTGTAACATTGGACATTTTTATGTTATATAACATTGCCCAACCAGGATGTGCCACGTGGCACACCCTTTTTTTTTAAAAATAAAAATTCAATTAAAGCTGATGGAAAGAAACATGTGAGCCAGAACTAGGAAATAAGAGAAAACGCGCCAAACCCTTTTGTCTTTCTTTCTTCCACTTCAAAGCAAAACTCAGCCACCATCATCATCAGTTTTTGTGCACCGTCGGTCGCCGCCGTCTCCTCCTCCGCCGCCACCAACCTTCCATGAATGTGTCATCATAAGGTTTTTTTTCTTCTATCTTTTTCTTTTGAATGATTGAAATACTCATAGGAATGAGATCAAACCATAATAAAATTCAAAATTTCTATGAAAATAGAGAATAACAACACTTGATCAAGAAGATAAAACAATAGTTTTTTAACTAGTTTAAATTTATTAGGATGATATAGAACCCATTGCAATGTCTACTACATAAGCTCTGTTTCTTTTATTTGAAGCTTGACTCATGTTGTTGTTGTTGTTGTTGTTTTGAAATAGGCAAAGGGGATTGATTGATCCTTGAAAACTTTTGTTCTTATCATTCATTTTGTTTTAATGTGCTTCAATAACGGTGATAATGGTGCTCGTCCAGAAATTATGAGTTCGGATGTTATGCAAGCAAAAGGGTTCAGGTACGACCCGGTTGAAAGCGAATTAAGCGACACAAAAGTTGTCTGGAAAAACAGCAGAGTCGCGCTACATCTAGCCGCGCTCCACCTAAAAAAAGAAGTTCACAGACATATGAGTTGGTATGTAGAGTACTAGTTTTATTTTCACCGGGCTGCTATCATCTGTTTTTCTGGTTCGGCATGTTGCAGGTTGTTTTCTGCTGTTCAGACACGGTTTTTTGGGAGCATGGGAACTGTGTTTTGCTGTTAAAACCACTTAGTAGTGTTATTTTAGCTTCTGTTAGTGTGTTGTCTTAGGATTGTGCAGCCAAGCCTCTGCTAAGTTGTTATAGCAGCAGCTTTAGTTCCCCATGGTGGGTATTTTTTGGGGTTTGTCCCATTTATTTGTCTTACAACAAGTTCTGCTATACATTGATTTTGTATTTTGAATGGAATATACAATGTCGTGTCAGCCTAATTGAATGGAATGAATGCATATTTTCTTACTTTGAATTATTTTGTAACAACAACTTATTGAGTTTTTGTCATTTGCTCATTTATGTCACATTGATTTTTTTCGCTTATGCGTTTTTTCGCTTATTGAGTAGTTTCAATTGCACATCAATATTCAATGAATATTAAAAAGTAATAATAGCATATCAAAAATTCAGTTTCAACAACTTATGTGTTTAGTTTTTTTCTATAGCAATATATTGCTTTTTAGCATTTCAGTTGACAACAATTTCTAATAGCAGCAAAATAACAGATGCTGAGTTTTCATAATAGATGCTCAGTTGCTCAGTTTTCTTAACAGATGCTCAATTTCTCTGCAACATCATTGTAACTCTTTTTTCAATATTTTTGTTATTACTGAAAAAATCAACCCTTTTCTCTGCAACAATTCAAAAAATCCCAAATCAACCCACCTCTCAAGAGACAACTGAAAGTGTTGTTATTACTTATTAGTCTACTTATCTCAACAATAATAACCCTCAACGAATCAGCTTTAATTGATTTTCCCCAATGAATCTCAAAATCCATTCTAAATCAAATTCATCAAATTTGAAAAAGATTGTCGCAGGGGAGAAAGAGAAGAGGAAAGGTGTTCGATGGCGGAGATGAGGACGGCGGCGGAGGGAGGTATCGGCGGTGACGGAGGATAGTTGATGGTGAGTTCTGATGTCGTAGGGGAGAAGAGAAGAGGGAATGCGTTTTTGGTTTTTTGAGTTCTCTCACGTGTTTCTTTCCATCAGCTTTAATTGATTTTTTTTTATTTTAAAAAAGGGTGTGCCACATGGCACACCCTGATTGGGCAATGTTATATAACATAAAATGCTCAATGTTACACAAGTGGAACCCCTCGTTTGCTATGCTAATTAGATATGCGAAGTTGAGTTATGACTATTGTAAAACTGAATTTTAAGATTGGTTTGGTAGAACTTTATCCACACAATAGAATTGTAATATGAATGTTGGGGTACAAGCATATTTATTTAATTGATATATTAGGATAGTATTGTAAAACATTTCTACCTCCGGTCTTAAATATAGGAAAATATTTCTTTTTTAGGTTCATTGAGTAGTTAATATATCTGGTCTACATTGTAAAGCAGATATATTAATTATTCAATGAACCTAAAAAAAGAATATTTTCTTATATTTGAGACCGGAGGTAGAGCGGTCAACAAAGCCCTAAATTGTAAAGCCCCAATTTTTTGGCCCTCTTGAAATTTCAAGCCCTAATTTTTTGGCCCCCTCTTAAATAAATTTACATTAGGCCATAACCCCATTTTTTATGTTTTATTGAAGGGCCCTGTTGAGGGCCAACTCTTGGCCCAACTAAAATTTTGTAAAACATATTTTTTTTAAAAATTTTAAAACAGCTTATTTTATGCAAAACAGCTTATTCAAAACAACATTTTTTAAAACAGCTTATTCAAAAAAGCTTATTTTATGAAAAAACAGCTTATTACGGTCTCTTTTTAAAACAACTTATTTTATGCAAAACATCTAATTTTAAAAAACTGCTTATTCAAAACAGCTTATTTTATGAAAACAACTTATTCAAAAAACTTAATTTATGCAAAACAGCTTATTTTTAAAAATAACTTATTTTATGAAAACAACTTATTTTTAAAAAATAGTATCTTTACAAGAAAGTGAATTACGCACACTCCTCCAACCATCAATTCGAGAAAAAGAAACATATGAACAACAACATATAAAACCATGCCATTTTCTTGTGTTGTTAACGCTAATTCAACAACAATCCACATCTAAACTGGTAAAACTGTTAGGATAGTAGTTCAATTGAGAATGCCTTAAAATGCAAACATAGCATTGTCTCACACATCCAAACTAGTAAAAGCTTCGCAGTTGGTTCAATGGAAAATGCCACAAAATGCAGACATAACATTGTTACGGTGATTGAAGCAAACACTAGAACTTAAGGCAGGCAACCTACCAGAATAAAAAAAAACTCCTTCATAGTAACAACACCGCGACAATAAAATCCTATGAATAAGCTGACACATCTTCGATCATAAAAACACAATAATGTTTAACAATCTTTTTTTTTAATAAGTTGTTTTGCATAAAATAAGCTGTTTTAAAATAAGTTGTTTTGAATAAGTTGTTTTTAAAATAAAAAAAAGAGATCATAAGCTGTTTTTCATAAAATAAGCTTTTTTGAATAAGCTCTTTTAAAATAAGTTGTTTTTTAAATAAGCTGCTGAATAAGCTGTTTTGTTGAAATAAGTTGTTTAAAAATAAGTTGTTTTGAATAACTGTATGAACTCTATAAATAGAATTTATTTGGGTTGAATTCATTAAAGAAATAAAAAAAGTGTTTACTTTTCTCACCCTATGCCTTTCTTGCACGCTTTATTTGTTTTTTGAAAAATGCCCTTGTAATTTTTAGATTATATAGTTCGAAAATCACAAGAATATTTACGTAAAAAAAAGGCGCGCAGAAAAATAAACATGGTGAAAAAAAAATCATAAAGGGGCCAACTTTAGGCCCCCTTTATATGTGGGGCTTGCAATTTTGAGGCTTATAAAAAATGGGGCTCATTATCTTTTAATATTTTAAGCCTCATTCATATATAGGTTGGGGCCCAAATTGTCAAGGCCCTCTAAATTGACAACTCTAACCGGAGGGAGTATATCTTAACTTGTTATTAGTTTAGAAGTTGATCATGAAACTTGTTTATTGTATTTTCTAGCTGTATGATGTATAGCTAAGTAAATTGTGCTCAGTTCCAATCTATGTAGGTAAGTATGGCGCCACTTACAAATGCTAGTTTATAGCAGACTACATTGAAAGAATCAATCACTTAAGATTACTTACGTCTTAGTGATTGGTTAGACGCAATTGTGCTCAGTATAGTATAGTTATACTAAAGTATATCGACTAAGACAAGTGATGTTAGTATACAATGTGTAAGGTTAACCAAAATGTTAGATTATTATATTGTTATTAAAGTAGAATATTTTGTTGTTATAATCATAATGTTCTAGACTTGATTATTAGTTATGCTTCTTATGTGGCATACTATGTTTTATCTTGATTTTGGGAACTCACTGATATGTTATATCTCACCCCATTCAGTTGTTTTCTTTTCAGGTATAAGCTGTTTTGGAGTCCATTTGAGCTGGATCACAGTGTTTACTTAAGTTCTTATTGTATTTTAAATTCTTTTCCCTTTTTAAGTCCTATAATGGAATTTCAAGTTATTTCTGTTATATAAAGTATTTTATCATAGGATTTCAATTTTAAAAACCTTGGTCGTTACGCTTTCTCACAAACAAAACCCTAATTTCTTACTCTCACCTCTCTCGATTCTATCAGTTTCCACTTCCTCTTTCATTTCTCTCCATGAAGGAAAAAAATTGTTGAAGCTTCTCGTTAAGTGATCTCACAATGTCTCTTCCTGTTCTTCTTCTCGATCTCATCGTGGAAATCATATCATGGCTTCCGGTGAAGCCCGTCGTGAGATTCAAATGTGTTTCTAAACACTATCAATCAATCATTTCCGACCCAAAATTTGCAAAACTTCACCTTCAAAGATCACCTAAAAATCCACACACCCTACTTACCTTACGTGATGTCGATGATGAAGATGAAGTAATTTGGGTTGTAGCTCCATACTTAGTGCGTCATTTAATCGAACACCCATCGTCTGTTGTCGAAGACGACGAGCGTCGCTGTTTTAAGGAAATCAATGATTTATTACACAATAGGCTCTATCAATGGTTTGGTCTGTTTGATCAGTAAAAAAAACAAGAACATGGAAACACAGAAATTTGTACTCAATTCTGGAACCCCACTTTACGTTTAAGATCCAAAGATTCACCAAATTTAAGTATCATGCATCCTAATGACGTAATGCTGGACCAGGTGAACATTGGATACGGCTATGATGATTTAACTGATACATACAAGGTAAAAGTTCAACAACTAGTTATTATTTATGATGATACGTTATGTGTTAGTTTAGAAGTAATTGTCTATGATTAATTTCAAGTAACAAATAATATAATAAATTAAGATACTTCCTATGAGAATTGCAAGTATGAACCTTAATTGTTTTCATGAAACAATTAAAAGAGATTAATTCAACAACAAAGTAATTAAAAGAATGAAACGAGACAATTAAGTAAAAAAGTTGTCGAAATTATCTCAGAATAACATCAATTAGGGATATAGATATGCTATATAGCATTATGGCATAGCAGAATTTGGTCAAACTGCTATTTTTCGTGATTGAAAACACTGCATACAATTACACTTATAAGGAGGAAGCCGGTTAGAACCTATATATGGTTAGCTTAATAGCTTCTAACACTTGTATTTCCTCTTGCACAACTTTAAGTGAACAATCATATGTTCAATAGCTTTGGTATAAGATGTTTCTGTAGAAGAAAAAATTGATTGCATTAGCTTCTAATTCCCAGTCATGTTGTACAACATAGGAAAACATCTTGAACACTTGTGGTTGAGGATTCCTCTTCAGCATGTTAAACAATAGACATTGCCATATTGATCATTCAGATCATGGAGAAATTGCATTTGATCTTATGCCTTTCTCTCCGAAACACTTGAATGAGCACCACAAGAGTACTTAATTGCAAAAGTATAATTCGGATATAGAGTTGTCAAATTCATCTCTAATGATTCAAAGCTTGGTAAAATAATCAGTCATAGTGGGGTCGTCTTGCTTAATCAGATGGAGAGTTCTGATACCGTATCAAATGAGGGAACAAAAGAGAGAGGGAGGTATAGAGAGAGGCCTGACCAAATATGTGATTAGCATTTGATTAATTTATAGTGGTTAGTTATGTATGTATTTTCAACTAGCGCTATCAAAATCAGTAACTCAATAACAGAACACCTAATTAGTAAGTAATTATGGAGACAAAACACTAATACGAATAGGAAACTATATGTAGTTAGTTATGTGTATCAACTAAGAATACTTGTTGATTCTGGAGTGTTATTGTACTGTATGTTTTCCTTTTTAAATATATGTTGTTTTACTGTTATGTTTGATGCTGATCTGTTTATTGGTTAAGTATGGAGTTGATTGTCTAGTTTGGATTTATCTTTTACTGTTGTTGTTTTAGATGTTTCTATACCAGAAGTTTTATTCCCCTTCTATTTTTGGCTGGTTGTAATATGTATTTCCTTGGTGTTGGACTTGTACACCTCTTGTGCTTGAACTCTAGGTGTTGATTTTCAACGAATCATTGAAGTTATAAAAAAAGTGGAACACATAATGGAACATAAAAGTAATAAATTATTGCACATTGGTGTTATTAAAAAGTGACATAATGCATTAGTTTAAGCACATACAGTTAATTTCTTTGGATTAATTTGTCTATTTAATCCATGATAGGTGGTGGTTGTGTTTTGGGATTGTACAACACATAAATTGGAGGGGAGAGTTCATTGCATGGGAGATAGTTGTTGGAGAAAGACTATTGCTTGCCCTGATTTCCCAATTCTACTTGGAGGCACTCTCGTTGGACCATTTGTGAATGGTAGTGTTAACTGGTTAGCACGTCACAACATAAATTGTCATATGTATAAATGGAAAAATGTTACCATCAACCAATTAGTGATTTTATCGTTTGATATGCGGATGGAGGCGTGTAAGTATATGATGTTGCCTGATGATTTTTTTGAAGCACCCCAAGATGAACCAACTCTTGTTGTTTTGAGGGATCGTCTATGCCTTTATTATGTCCACATGAGAACCCATTTTATTTTGTGGGAAATGAAAGAGTTTGGAGTTCAAGAGTCTTGGACTCGATTGGTGAATGTTAGCTATGTTCAATTGGGTATTTCTGTGAATCTCATCAATTATGTTGATTGGTTGTTTCCGATTTGTCTCTCTGAAAATGGAAATGTTATGTTGCTGGCTAGCAAAGAAGCTTTTGATGATATTATTATGTATAATAGGAGAGATGATAGAGCTGAAAATATTGAACTTCTTGACAACCAAATTTGGCATGCTGATGAACATTTTCAGAGCTTGGTTTTGCCTCGTCCTCTTCCGCATTAAGCTTTTATGCAACAACTGTTTGTTTTTTGAATTTATGTTAGGTCGTGCAAGTAGCGTGATGACTATTAATGGTTCCTTAATTGTGTTTTCAACAGATAGTTTAACTATTTTGTTGGATGATTCCATTGTACTTATTGCTAGTTGTAGAATCAAATCCTTTGGTTTGGATGAAGATATTTTAATTTTATACTAGTTATTATGAGTTAATTTATATTCCTCCACTTGCTATTGATTTCATTTGCTCCAATGTTTATTTTAAGATATGCATTGTAAGATGTTAGATGTGTTGAATATCCTAGAAAGGCTTTTCAGCTTCTTTATACAGTAGGCTTAGTAAGCTTTTTGGCCATCGCGACAAAAAGGATGACTTTTGTACTTGTTTAACCCTTTAATGCAGAAGTTTATTATCTACAATGAACCGTGGATGAAAAACGACAGGTATAGCCAATCATATAAAGAAGTGCACATTTAATTGTAATAATATAAGTGTCATTCTTGCTTACACTATACAATCCCCTTTTCAACTTCAAGATAAATGTTGAAATGGAGGTGTATTGGTTGGTTTACCTATTAGCTTTTCTGATGGGGAATTTTTGCAGGGGTGATGCTTTGTGTTGGTTGATGTTTTTTTTTCTTTTCTATTTTAGTTTAGCTTGGGTAGTGTTTTTGCCACTTGTTATGTTCTTCATGATGAAAAATATTGCATGTTTCGGTTGCCTTTTCCAAACAAAATATACATGATAGGTTTAACAGGCATCATACTAGCATCATGTATCCTAAAGACAAGCTTGTTGCAGAGTAAACCAAGTAGATTGTTTTGAAGTTATGTGACATAACACATGGCAGCATATCTTGCACTTCTAATCATCTCAGTGGTATATTTTGCCACACTCGTTCTTCCAAATTTTTGAGAAACATAATAAGGGGGTGATTTCAATCAATCTGATAAATATTTAGAACTATAAAATAAAGAAATGCAATTGTTTGATTTGATAACTTAGTCCCAAGTTCTGCTGGAAAATGATAGGCTTATTGGCCTTTTAGGTTGCACTTTCGAATTACAGCGATAAAAACCCAACTTAAAATTCCAATCCATCATCCTCCTAAACACTCGTTTGGCTTCACAAACTTGGTCGTGCTTACAATAATCATTAACCAACCTGTTACAAATGATAATACTCATCTTCAAAAGAAATTGTTGATTTTAATTTTTGGACTTTTTTACTTGAATTTATGGGTTAAAGAACTAACAATTAATAGTGTTTTAATTTTTATGTATTTTTCAAACTTAAAATTTTTGGGTTGTAATTTTTATGTTCTTCAAACAACAAAATAATTTTTTTTGCAGAGTCTTGAGAACTTTAATTGGAAATTTTTACTTTATTGTTTGAAATGATATGAATATGAATTACTTGAGATTTATATTTTTAATAAAAATTAATTACAAAAATGTAGTTTATCGATTTAGATTTGCTATATCAGCATGAAAACGCCTAATGCATTCTCACATTTTACAATCGACAATATCAATTTATTTAAAAAATAATCATAAACAAATTATTTATAATAAAATAAGACATGCATATTCTCTAAAAACAAGATATGCATATGTTCATTAGCATAAAAACCATTGCACTTCTTCTCTTTTTTTTAAGCCAAAGAGAAAATATAATAAATAAAACAAACAGGTACAAAGACTGGGGGGGCATTGGACCTGACCCAGGATAACTCAAACGGGAATACATCGTGAAAAAACTGTCCAAGTGGCACAACTCTAATCTATCCTAACAAAAATACACTAATCACTGGCGCACCCCAGTGAACCCGCATACAAGCGCGAAAACAGGTTTAAAAAAAGCGTGAAAAGTGGACATCCGCATAGAACAATTAGAGTTTAAACTAGGCGAATGGTTGGCCGTCAACACGGAAACCAATCCAAGTGCCAACGACCCCCTGAATCAACAACAGGCATAAAATGCTCTTTCGAGCAAACAACGCGTAAAAACTCAAATCAAGGGATGAGTTCAATACGTCAGAAACCAGACTCTTTCGGGTTAAACGAACCAGACCCTTTTGGGTTAAACGATCCAGACCCTTTCGGGTTTTATGAACCTCAACCACTGCAAAAAAGGACCAGATCCGCAACCCTCCCCAACCTCTGTTGTACAAGCACAAGGAAAACACAAACCGAACACACGATGCTACACGACCACCGGCACCCACCTCAGCCACCTGCAAGAACAAACACAACCACCACGATCCAAATGACGACGAACGATCCGGGAGCACGACGAGGGAGGATTAATCATGGAGGAAAGTCACCACACTTGCAGCCGCCAGAATCGGAACAACCAGGACCAAGCACCAGAACAAACGAACATAAGCACATCACCTAAAACAAACAAAACACGAACAGAAAAAACAGCATAAGGCAAAACAGAAAACACAAATCCAGCTAACAACTGCGTCGCAAACTCCTCTAACTATTCTACCAAAACCAAACCAAACCCACCACAGTCAACATCAACCAAAATAGAGCCAACCACCGCAAGAACCGCAGCTGGCGATGATGGATTCAAAGGACAACGCTGGACAGAAACAATCAAAAGGCGGCGGGAGCAACGAACCAAAGCTGGAACGAAGATGGTGATGCCGCCGTGAAGGCTGGACACACCATCGGTTGCTTGGATCTACATCGCAGAGGCAATGATTTGGATTGGCAGGGGAGAAAGTCGGTTGTTTGGAAAAGTTTGAAAAGTTAGAGAGAGGTGGGAGCGATAAGGTAGAGAGAGCTTATCTAGTATCTAAATCAACCATTCCACTTCAACAAAATTTATTAGGGGATAAAACGTGACCCGGTAAACCCACACAAAAGTGTATAACTAAACAAAATTGTTATTTGCTTCTTATATTCTAGAAATTTTAAATGATTTCCCGTTTTCAATGTCAACAAAAATGTCACTCTATGTATAACTAAGCAAATGTTTATATAAGCAACTAAACAACCATTTAACTATTTTTATCTCCCATAAGACTTTGTATCAATTTGCTGATAATACAACATATACAATTATTTAAGTAGTTGCAATTTTCCAAATGTAATATTAAAGATAAGTTTTCACAATAAATATCCATGTCACTATCCATTAACTTTACAAAAAGAACGGTAATACCTCTTAATTAAATTGTTTTGGATGTGTGGAACACACTAATCAATTATTCAAATGCTATACATTATATATAAAATGTATATAGTATTGAAAAAAAAATCCTTAACATAGGAGGACCAAGGCCTACACTCTCCCTACTGTAGGGTCATCCCTGACAACAACAAGCATTAAAATAATCAAACAATCTGGAATACAGAAACACGTTTGGATTGCAAAGCCAAGGCCAAAAATGAAAAAAACACAAGCAAAACTTCAAGATCATAAAAAAATCGCATTTGAGACGGTGAACCCAGAACGAACACATTGAAATAATGTAAAGAACAACACAAAGAACCAACCGAGTCACCAATTAGACAAAACCCCATCACCATAAATGGATCTAAGGAAGAAAAATAACTCTGAGAAACAATCAATCCATATCGTGATGATAAATGTTTCTGCATCGACATAACATAACGAATCAACAAAAATTAACAATGTATAATCTTCTTCTTCTTAAAAAAAAAAGTGTAATCTTCGTTCAAGAATCTATGGACACATAATATAAAGTAAGAGTAGTGTTATTTGAACATACAACTTTTGGGACAATCTTGTTATTCTCTCTTCTCATTGGTCAATAACAATAGAGAGAAAAACAGAAAAAGAGAGACTAAGAAGTTAATCTGAGTATGAGTATGATAGAGAAAGTTGTACATTCATCTCTCAAAAATTAAACTCTAATTTATTTTAAAAAAAATATTAGCATGTAGTTTTGAAAATTGTACACATCTCATAGATAATTTCGGCCATAAATTAGAGAGCCTGGTTTCACTTTTTTACGAGAGAAAAGAAGAAAAGAGATAATTCAAAAAAATGGCGGGAACAGTTGCAGTAAGATCAAAAACAAACTCACTGAGTGACGAGTGGGAAATCTCCTTCGCACGATTCATTCATTTACCTCATTCTTCAATCACTTCTTCTTCTTCCTCCGATCTTCACCCTCTCCCTGTTCGCCTCCGTAACCGTCTTCCACGTGGCACATGGATCTCCTCCTCCACTTCCGCTTTCCTCCGATTCTCCTCCGATCTCAACTTCTCCGCCGTCGTCCTCACAGTTGTCTTCAACGCCAAACTCCTTGTAACTCCGATCACTTTTCTTTTTTCCGATTCATTTCTGTTTTCGCTATTACTTAATCGATGCAACTGAATTTTCATTATCGGAAGTGACGAAGCTTGATTCAGTGTTTTCGGTGAAATTTGTTTTGCAGGAAGAACACTATGTTTCGAAGCTAAGTTTCTCGTGGCCTCAAGTATCGTGTGATCCTGGATTTCCTGCTAGGGGAATTAGAACTGTGCTTGTTAGTTACAGAGATTCCAGAGGCGAGGTCAGTTTCTTTTTTTCTACGTGCTTAATTTGTTAATTTTGTGCAAGATGTTGTTAATTGATATATCCAAAGTGATTTTCACCGATTAAATAATCAGATTAGTTCGTAATTTTTTTTCTTCGATTTTTAACATGTATTTTTAAGATAAATTAGTTCTGGATGTACATTTCATATTTTTGATGTGATGTGAGGCATGTCTCTAAATTGCGGTTTGAGTCGAGCTGCAAATTTTGTTATTATGTTAAAATATGGTGAATAAAATAGTCGATTTGGCCGCAATTACAATTACATTACTATTGCGAGACTTCTAAAACCTAGTTGCAACAATCGGGATTGTGGACTGCAATTTTGAACTAAAATGTGAGGACTGCAACTCATATTTTTGAAGGATCAACTTAACTATATTTGCTAGATTTTAATGTGACTTAAGAAGTTAGTCCATTGAATTCGTTCATTAGAGTACCTTTTTGTTGTGGATTTCATAACAATTTGTTAGTTAATTGCCTTTCTAACTTTATCTGTTCATGTATTTGATTTTTGAGATAAAATTTTTCCTGACACACCTTATTGCGATTCCATCTTGACTTGTAACAATACAGTGTTGATTCCTGCATTTGTTAATAACAGTGTTGTTAGGGTGAGGCGTGATTAATTTATTAAGTGAACAATAAATTTAGTCGCACACAGACACTACTACCTTATTCAGACATAGTATGATAATTGTGATGCTACTTTTTCTTTTTGGCAGATTCAAAAGTTTGCTATGAGGTTTCCATCAATCTATGAAACGCAATCATTCATCAGTGCTTTGAAGGTAAAAGATGCTTTTCATAGTAATAAATCACAACTAAAAAATATAGAACCAGGGGTTGCACTTTCTTCACTTATAAAACCATAGTCTTTGCTTGTTGATTTTTGATGATTGTGTTCCTTCCCAAGAGATCCTGAAAGATGACAAGGAGCCGGAACCATTAAATATTGACTTTGGTTCAGAAATTTCGTCTCAGTCAGAATTTATGTCAACAAACAAGCACTCTTACAGGTATAAAAAAGCTGTGTCATTGGTTAGATCTTGTTGGAGTAATGGGAGGATGTGAATCTGATGCATTCAACATTTATTTAATTGTCATTCTTTGTCATCACTCTTCTATCTGATTTTTGATACATTACCATTCACTGACCTGTTTTCTGTCATCCTTTGTCTTTTCTTCCTACTTTTATGCGGTGTAAATATAGCTTCTCAGTACCGGTTCCGACTCCTCAAAAGTGAGTAATACCAACCATTTAAGAACAAATCAATAGTTGATGTTTATATACATATGCATAACAAATCAAGAGTGTTTTGGATTATTAATCATTGATTTTCCCACTTTAGTGGAGGAGCCAAATCCCTCATTACGGATACTGAAGTATCAGTTGACTTAATTGCGATGAAGATTTGAGACATATACTGAGCCTAGCTGTGTTTGTGCTTGTAGACCTTCTGAGGAACCGTGCTTTATGACTCCGGCTGCTTGTAGACCTTCTCAGGAACTGAGTTTTATGACTCCGGCTGACACTTACATTCCACAAATGCCAGTATGTATGAATAATGAAGGAGTGCAACCTTCAGGGTTAGGAAACCAAAACAAGGAAACAGCTCCTGTTCACAACTTTGAAAGCATCCTTCCAGCCTTGCCACCCAGTTTTGCCTCATTCCTGATGGATTACTCTGGTCTCAATCCTGGTTGGCGAACTTTTTTGCTTTAAACTATTTGTTCTGATTTCTACCACATCATATTTCATCTGAATACAATAATATCTTGCAGCTAAAGCAACTGTTACAGAGGAGAATAAGCTCAAGTCCCAAATAGCGGTGCATATTTTGAATTTCGCATTCTGATTAGATGTTATGTTACTATCTGATGCTTTAATCACCACATAACATTGATATGATGCTCATCATGATATATAAGCTTTCTCTAAGTTGTGAATATTTGAGAAGTACATCTTATTAACTGATTATTTGTTACTCCTGATATTCTTTTCCTTTGATGCAGAAATACATGGAAGATTCTTCCTTCCAAGGTAGCACGTTTCTTATTGCTTCTCTCTCTTACATTGATTAAACATGACGCGCCATTTTATTTATTTAGTTCTTGTCTGTTTTTCACTTCCATTCTAGAGTGGAACATGAATAAAAAATTCTTAATCTTCTTTGGTCTGAATATAAAGTTTTGTATGCATCCTGTACTTTTTATGTTCCTTGTATGTATAGGTAAAAGTTTTTAATCACGCTTCTGATCCATGCGCATTATTAGATGCATTGCGTGTGCTACATACATTTGTTTTCTTAATATTGTATGGCGATGGTCTACTTAAATTTGAATTCCAAAATACTGATGTACCATTTTGATGTTGTTAGATATGCTGGTCAAGGTGGAGAAAGTTATCAGCGAAATTGGGGGTGATATGTCCCTCTAGTAGTCCAGGGCATTGGAAATGACACACCGAACACTCAGCATCTCTCCGTGCTTACTGAACCATGGTGACCTTAAACATTCTGCCGCAAATTTTGAGCGGATTTATGTTGATTCTTCCATTCCCTAACACATGGCTCAATCAATAGCTAAACTTAGTCTTTGCTTCTTTTATTGTTTCAGCACATTACGAATTACAATTCGAAGAGAAAAGAAGGGTTACCTGATTATGGTATTAGTCAGTGTTTAGCTAATGAAGTCAAATATCAAATGGTTTCTGTTTACAAAATCTTTTTGTTAATACAGCAATCTCAAAAAATTCAATTCAATCCAGTACAAAATTCTTTGCATTGAACTTTTTTCCACTTGTTACCAGATGATATGGAGCCTAGTCAATCTATGTTTTTCCATTACCGTAAAATTCATTCATAAAATCAATCAGTACATAGTCCAAGTTATTCTCATCTCAACTAAAGTCTAAAAAATAATGGTTGAGTCAGAGTATAATTATATAATAGTGTGCCTTCTTTCACTAGGTTTACCTAGGTTCCTACAAATTTGCCTTGGATTAGTTGTTTGAAAAGGCAGTGGAGGATGTTAGATAAATGGAAAAGCTTAAACAAACCAATGATCTTTGCCTCCTTTCTGCAGTCGTGGTCTGCCATCGTACACCTCTACTACACACACTGGAGTATATTAGAGAGCGAAGAATGGCCTTTGAAACTGCACAGAAGGCAAAAATATAGGCTACAAGTGAACTAAGTCGTGTAAACTCATTCACCTGCAAACCGAGCGAGCGAGACCAGGACTAGAGGTTGAAGACAACCTCCTCGAAAATATTTGTTAATGCCCCCAGTTGGGGTGTCTCATTGAGCAACCATCATTTTTCAGTTCAAAATTTTTAAAATTAGAAGGCCATGTCTAATATCAGAAAATTAAAGGGTAGGTCTAAATTTGAGTGAGTGTGTGTGTGTGTGTGTGTATTTTGTTTCTCATATGTTTCCTTCTCTACATATATGAGTGAATATCACTCTGCTACCTTCCTCCACGGCAGAAAGATTAGCCCAGCTGTTCCTTAGTCTCCAAGGAACCGAAGCTGTGTTCTTATAAGCTAGAACCACATTCATTGAATCTGACTCAATCCACAAGTGTTTCCAATTCTGATGTTTAGCGATCTCTAAAGCTTTCAATACAGCTTGAAATTCTGCAAAAGAATAGCTTTGATAGCCTATGTTTTGAGACAATCCTCACAAGTAGTTAGCATGGTGGTCTCTGAATAGAATTCCTATGGCTGCAGCGGTAGGTGATTCCAAAGCCGAACCATCCATGTTTGCTTTAACACAGCCAGGTAGAGGAGGCTGCCAAAGAACGTCCATTATATTGCTAGCATTCCTGGGTTTGCCATTCAATCTAAATAGTCAGAGCACCTTAAAATCTTCCTTGTTATTCATTGTGACCATAATGCTTGGATGAATTTTAAGGTTCAAAACATTCAGTTCCTCAAGATTGGTACCCCTCATACATAGAAAAATTGCCACTCCATTAGAATTTATTACTATAGGGAAAATCCACATTCATCTTTGAAAGATCCTTTTCCTTCCATTTTCCATTGATATTTGGAAGGTGTAAAACAATTTATGCCAAATCCAAATCCAAGACTGAGAGTTTTATTGTGAGCTACTGTATCATATATAGAGGTGCGCGTGTAAAAGTGTATTTCCAGTTTATTTGGACCTATCTTATTGTTCAAGTATTTGAGAAAACTTAATAAAGTAATTTATAATAACATGTCCATAGGTTGTGTTTTACTTATTTCAATTTCATTAAGTTCTTTATTAAGTCATGGTGTGACCTAAGAGATATATGTTTGGATCCCTTAACTATTTGTCTAGGTTGATGTTTGGATAACAGAAGCTTCATAAGCTTCTGTTATGTTTGGATAAACACATGCAAGAAAAATTAGTCCCTGAAGCTGTGTATTGGGATATCTTGGTTTAAAAAAACAGCTTACAACTTATAAGAAAACAAATTAACCACAATCTCTCTTCTATCATATAATATATACTTCCTCCGCTATGCTCTGCTATTTCAAAGGAAGAAAATCTTCCCAAAAGTATCCCGAAATGCTTTCCAGCGTTAGATTACCACTTTGTTTGGAGTACACGTGCTGAAAAAAGGGAAAGGAATGGATGGCAATGCAAATTTAACAGGGTCGTGAATTTGTCGGGATAAAACTTTTCGGGATACATATCATTACCCTTTTTACATTAAAAATTTGTTTGTATTTAATTGTCGTATTCAAAGTCAATGCAATATTTATTATTGTTTTATTAAGAACATCCTTTTTTTTTTTTAACATTCTTAAATATTTATTACAATTAGAGAAATAAGTTGAATGAAATAATAAATAATTAAGGGTATCATTGAATAATAAAAAAATAATAGAGAATAACAAAATTTCGTATATGTAATAAATAACCATAAAACAACAACTAAAAACGAAATGAAGAAGTGTGTGTATGTAAAGTATTTTCGTATATAACTGTTAACTAATATGAAAACCGATGATTGATTAATTGCTTCTTACAATTTTGGGGGTGTTATTTGTCATATGTAAATAGAATGATATCTTGCATTATTTTTTGGTTACAGGACTAACATTTGGTTATATGATATTTTGCATTATGAAACTCTTGATCTGTACTATTTGTGATGTGCAATCTGTTTTTTTAATGTGTGGCCGGGTCAATTTTATTTCTATTTTTAATGGTGATGAGTGAGGACAATGAAATGACGAGTTTCAAAATTAAAATATTATCGGTTCTCATGCAGAGGGATGGCAATGGGTACCCTATGGATAGGGTACTATAGTGCCCATTCCTATACCCGCATTTGTAAAAAATACCCTCACCCGTGTCTGTACCCTCGTGGGCAACAACTTTAGTCTCTTTCTCCATACCCTATGGGTACCTAAGTGCTCATACCCGCATCCATTACCCGCATTTTAGTTATGAAAAGACGATAAAAACATCACAATTGAAATAAAACTACGGTCCATTTTTTTTAAAAATTAACTCATAAAATAGTACGAATCATATTATTTAGTTAAATAAAAAACATCCAAAATATCCCTAAAAAATTGTACACCGGCATGATGGAGTTGTTATTGTATTAAACAGTTTTCTGGTTTAAGTTTAGGTTTAGGCTTAAATAGCTAAATAAATAAATTAATTATACACCAAAAATAAATAAATTATTTATGATATTATATAAATATGTATATGCGGGGTTGCAGGTCTGGGCAGTATAGTACCCTTACCCGTGCCCATATCCATTTAAATTTGTGGATATTACCCGGGCCCGTGCCCAGACCCATAAATGCGGGATTCTACCCTACCCATTATGGGTACTTTTTGCAGGTATCCATAGAAACTGGGTCCAATTGTCATCCCTACTCATGCATAGGAAATTTTCACCCCATTAGAATTAAAATATTCAATATCGGTTCTCATGCATAGGAAATTTTCACCCAGAAAATAGAATTTATTACTACTGTGAAAATCCATACTCATTTTACAAAGAAAAAATTACCATTGCTCAATGACGTTTCGGAAGGTGAAAAACATTTTTTGTCTCTTCGTTGTTGAAAAATGTTATACTCCACCTCTAGAGGGTTTTGTGAAGAATTGAAACGTATAACCCCAAATTCAATTCCAATTCGATAAGAGACTTTTTTCCAGAGTTAATGGACATCATTTCTTTATCTGTCAAGTAGTCACTCTCGATGAAAATAAGTGAATAATCTTAAATTTAAACTTTAAATCCTACATATAAAATATGATGTCCCTACTAATTGAATAATGCTAAGGGGTCACACATCATTTCTAAAGGCACATATTTACAAGCTAGGCTTATGTTATTTTGAAGGGATATATAGGCTTATGTTATTGTTTATGGGTATGGGGGAGTTTATAAAAATAACTTATAAAATGTCTATAAAGTGTTTTTTAATGGAAGAAACTTAACTAAGAAATAGGAAACAATAGCATTACATGACACCATAGTTATGATACGAGGTATGAGTACGACTCATCCTCTTAGACAAAACATGCAAAAAAAATATTCATTGCATTTGTAATGTGAAGGTCATCCGTTGAATTGTAGCCTATCCGAGATTAAAAGGTTAAAAATCTAAAATAAATTGAACATAGCGAGTCGATCCAAGATGTTTGTGAACTTTAAACAAGTCGATCTTGAGTTAAAAAAAAAGTTTGTATCGAACTTGAGTCGAAACCAATTTTTATCAAGTCAAGTCAAGCTCTTTCGAGTTTGACTTCACTCGACTCCTTTTCAACCCTAGCCTAAAATCACCCTCGATTGTTTTTTTCCTTCCCTTTTGTTTAATTAAGAGATTTTCACATATATTGAGCTTTCCTTTTGACTACAATGTCAGATTAGTTCATATCAGCATATTAGTTTTGATTTAGTGCAAATTCAATCAATGATTTTGACGTCTTCAATGTTACAATTCGGAGGCACGGATATTCTGAGCACTTTAATGTTATCATATTTGAAGTTGTAGCACTTTAATGTTGAATTTGGTAATTGTAAGCTATTAAACCGAAAGTTGTGAGTTTGTTTACATATTCATCATGTTTGATTGTAGCGATTTTGAATTTGTGTTGTTTGATGTATTTCTTTCAATTTGAATGAATGGGTGCCTTTTTTTTTTAGTAAAAAAAGTGTTATTGGCGTAGTTTTTTTTTGTTTGTAATTTTGTTGTCTGAGTGTTGCGTAGTTTTTTTTTTGTCTTGTTGTGATGTTTGTTCCGCTCAGATTGATAGACAGGCTTTAACTCATTAGAAAATTTGTGTTTTTTCAATATAATCTACCGAGTTGAACAAATGAAATTCTAATATATAGTATAAAAAAATATCATAGATCATATCTAAAAACTCAAATCTCACGTTGGATAGATACGTCTCATTAAAATTTATAAAGAGATACAATCTTATAAACCGATTCGGTAAGAATAAACTATTATTGATTTTGTTAAAAGAAAAGAAAAGGAAAATAACTCCCCATTTCGCTTGTGTCAACAAAAACAAAATCTGAGATAGCTTTGAAAACCCTAAAACCAGAAACACCCCCATTTTGACGCATCTTCAATGGCGGAATACGATCTAACACCACGCATAGCACCAAATCTCGACCGCCATCTAGTCTTCCCTCTCTTGGAATTCCTCCAAGAACGCCAATTATACAACGACAACCACATCTTAAAAGCCAAGATCGATCTTCTCAACAACACAAACATGGTTGATTATGCTATGGACATTCACAAAACACTTTACCAAACTGAAGATGTTCCTCAAGATATGATTGAACGTAGGGCTGATGTTGTTGCTCGTCTCAAGTCTCTTGAAGATGCCGCTGCTCCTCTTGTGTCTTTTCTTCAGAATGCTTCTGCTGTTCAGGAGTTGAAGGCTGATAAACATTATAATCTTCAGTTGCTTAATGATAAATATCAGGTTTTGTTCTAATTTCACTTAATTCATAGATTTACTCTTTTGTTATGGGAAATTGGTTATCTTTGTTGCAACGAATAGCTGATAAGATAGCTGATTGAATTTGTAGTGTTTGGTATAATTCACAATTGAATTAGCTTTATAAATATGAAATGGCATAGAAGTGATATATTTAATGAATATTAATAAGAATTCAATTAAGATTACAAGGGTAAAATTGAGATAAATTATGATAAGCTACTTGAATTAGCTTATCAAAGAACACTTATAAAAATAAGGTATAAGCTTGTGAGTTGTGACAAAGTGGAGGTTACCTAATGAATATTTTTTAGTCTAATGAGCTTATAAGACATAAACTATAAAAGCTCAAAATTATTCTTACCAAACAGACCCTACTTTCAATTAATTCGTTTTTTCAATATATGTGGTTTGGGGACGTAGAGAGAAGACTTGTAGATGGTGTAGTAAGGAAAGAAGATTAGATGGAGGATAGTCAGATCACTGAGACGGAGGTAGACCTAGAAAAATTATAAGAGAAACCATTAAGAAATATCTAGAGATTAATGAGTTGGAACGTAATATGGTTTATGATTGAACATTATGACGTAATTTGATTCACATAGTATAGCCCATTTAGTGGGATAAGACTTGATGATGTTGTTGTTGTATGTGTCAACGTGCTTGTGTCAGTGTTTGTGTTTGGTGCTTCATCGGTGATTATTTGTTGGTTGGTTCCATAGCATGTTTGTGATTACCAGTGTTTGGATGTTTTATTTAATTATTTTTGGATTAGTTTGTTGTGAAGAAATAATGGGTTGTAGAAAATAAACACCTTTTGATGATAGCTTTTAAAAATAACAAGATAAATGATATTTTGACATTAAAATTCGAGAATAATTTAGGTATGATTAACACAAATCAAATGCTTGGTTAATTATGCTTAGTAAGTGATTGTTGAATATAATTAGGTGTCACCACTTATAAACCGCCAATATAACACAACTGACCACAATTTTAAATGTCATTGACCATGATTTCTAGATATATCATATGCATATAAACCTGAAAATTTTATGTCTGAACAAAATTTGGATGGTTATTACGAATATCATGTATATTTGAACACCTAAAAACATGGTTATCGTTATTCATAAATGTGTTTAATAAATGATTAATGAGTTGCTACTTGCTACACATTGTTATATTCATTAACCATCCCTTGTGTGTAATAACCATATATTTGAATTGCGTTAATTTAACCGTCAAATTTGATGCTAAAATAAAAAGTATTTTCTTTTGGTTCAACCTGTAATTTTATATGAAATACTAGACAATATCCATTTTATAAAACTTTTCCCCCAAGATCTATTCAAGAAAAGGGATTATATGGAACTAAAAGTTGTCAATGATATTCTTTATGGAAATTGGAAATGGAAAATCTATTAGGGGAATTTCCAACACAAGGATTCAATTAGTTCGAACTTGTTTAGTCTTGAATTGGGGTCAAGGCAAAAAAAGTTCTTCTACTGAGGAGGCCCCCGCTTCCGGTTTTGAAGTAAGTAGAAATGGTTTGATTGAATATTTTCTAAGAATTGACTTACTCAAATGGAATACTTTATACATCAGAGAAAGAAATGATCCATTTGGTTTAGGATTGAACACGGATAATAAATCGGAACACAACCCAAAAAGTATTTGATAATCCGAATTCAGAAATAACAGGTTCCCATGCATGTACTGTGGTGTTTTATTTGTAGACTAGGATTGTAATCCTGAGAATTGTAATTTAGCTAAAAATATAAGTTTTTTCTGGCAAATATTAGTAAGTTTGGCCGCTATGTGATTTAAGCTCCCAAAGGGTAGTGAGTGATGTTGTAGTATGCGGGTGTTTGACAAACTATGTAACTATGTGCTTATTTAAAAAATCGTATTAACGTATAGGAGTTTATGCATTGTATAAGTTGTTTCTTTAATCGAAGATTGGATTAGACTCCACATAAGGCATGTATAAACTGCTTCTGTAAAGCATCTTTTTGAGCTTATGAAATAAGCTCAAAACAGTTAATGGACATCATAAGCTACTTTTATAAGTCACTGTGTTGTCAAAAAGTAGCTGTAGCGTAGCAGAATTTTAACAAATCACTATTGTTCCACTATATGCTATTTAGTACAAAGTGTTGTCATATAGAAGATATAGCACTGCAATGAAACGGAATTGGAATAAACCGCTGTTTTCCGCGATCCACAATTGACAACACTCCAAAGACTTGCACAAGTACTTATGTCATAAGACAGGCCTAACTAACTTCTTTCAAATGCCCCTAATATGCTCTATCTTTTATTTTATTTTATTTTCTGTTGTTTTTCTTTTGGAAGTTTGAGTATTATTTATTATATTCAAGTTCTGACTTGTTAAGATGATTCTGTTATAACAGATTGGTCCTGCACAAATAGAGGCATTATACCAGTATGGCAAATTTCAGTTTGAATGTGGAAACTACTCTGGTGCTGCTGACTATCTTTATCAGTACAGAGCATTATGCACAAATAGTGAAAGGAGTTTGAGTGCATTATGGGGAAAGCTGGCAGCTGAAGTATTGATGCAAAACTGGGATATTGCTCTTGAAGAGCTCAATCGCTTGAAGGAAATGATTGACTCAAAGGTTGTTTATCTATTCAGTTACACTACTTTTCCTCATAATGCTGCTGATATCAATATAAAGTTACTATTGGTGAACTTTGTTGCAGAATTTTTCATCACCTATGAATCAGGTGCAAAGCAGAATATGGTTAATGCATTGGAGTCTGTTCATCTTTTTCAACCATGACAATGGAAGAACTCTGATAATTGATCTGTTTAACCAGGACAAGTATGCATTGTCGACCCATCTTCTCTTTTCCTTGCCCTTCGTTCGTTTTAAATCAGAACACAAATATTCCTATATTTTGTTTTTTGTTGTTAATCGGCATAATACTACTTTGGCAATTGTTTCCTCCCTCTAGGTTTTGTATTTTAAATGTTGCTTTGTCTAATAACATGTGATATCATTTCTAGGTATCTTAACGCAATCCAAACTGGCGCTCCGCACCTTTTGCGATACTTGGCCACAGCATTTATTGTCAACAAGCGCAAGAGGCCTCAATTCAAAGATTTTCTAAAAGTTATTCAACAAGAACAGCATTCATTTAAGGACCCCATCACCGAGTTTTTGGCTTGTGTTTATGTGAACTATGACTTTGATGGTGCACAAAAGAAGATGAGGGAGTGTGAAGAAGTAAGTGTCCTTTCTGTTGTCTAGCTAATATATATGTTGATTATAATAATATGCTTACTATTTGTAAAAATTCATGCAGGTAATTCTCAATGATCCCTTCCTTGGTAAACGAGTGGAAGAAAGCAACTTCTCAACCGTACCATTAAGGGATGAGTTCCTTGAAAATGCTAGGCTTTTTATTTTTGAGACATACTGCAGGATACACGAACGCATTGACATGGGAGTACTTGCTGAGAAGCTAAATTTGAATTACGAGGAGGCTGAGAGATGGATTGTGAATCTCATCCGTGGGTCAAAGCTTGATGCCAAAATTGACTCTCAAACTGGAACGGTTATCATGGAACATAATCATCCAAATGTGTAAGTTGGCGTTAATAACCAACCACTATTGCTACTGTTTTGTTTTTTCCCTTCAGATCTAAGACCCTTAATCTTTGAAATGTTTCATGTTCAGGTATGAGCAGCTGATAGAGCATACCAAAGCCCTTAACAGTCGTACTTACAAGTTGGTCACTCAAATTCTGGAACATGCACAACCTCCAGCAGCTCATTAAATTGCCTAGGTAGATGTGATGATTGAAGATAATCCAGCAGGCACAAAAAGAGGAATGAATCAATAATCGAGAGCTAGCAAAGGATCCCAAATTTTATTTTGTGAGGAGGGGCACACGAGAGAGGAGGCAACATAAAAGGATACCAATGAATAATTGGTGTGGAATATTTTGGTGAAAACCATCTCTGTTCTCCTTGCAAACTTTATGTACTTCGCTGGGTGTACTTGTTGCTTACATTCCTGTATTTGCAATTTTCATGACATGAAAAGGCTTGCAGCCATAAGAATGTCCTAAAATTTTGTAATAGATTCTTAAATTGTACAATCTCTTTTGACATTTGAGTGACAGGATTTTTGAATCATTTGAGTACCTTGTTGCATTAACTCTGGCCTTTATGCCGGTGCTTTCATTACCTATCTGTTACGATGGCAGATAACTCTTATATGAAAGGATTGGAATTAGCGGTCAACGACATCATCGCCAACTTGAAGATTATGGATGAATATGCTAGTAGTGACAGTGACTATTTGCAAGCTCATAAGATGTCCTGTCTCTTACAAAGAGGGTTAGATCTGAGTCTGATGGGATCAATGCAGTTGGTCACGACCTTTCAGATGGTTTAACTCATCGCAATCTTCCGGTAGTAGCCAACCCTTTCAAGTCAGAAACATCAAATTTGACTTTCAACGTTTTGATGGTACCAATATGTTGAAGTAGATCTTCAAATTAGAGTAATTTTTGCATATTACGCAACACCGAATGCCCACCATTTCACCATTGTCATGGTGCACAATGAGAAGGATGCGGTGTCATGGTTTCAAATGATGCAGAGAGATAGATAATTCTTAATTGGTTACAACCAGAAATATAAATCAGTTACGCACACTCAAAATATTTTAACAAAAAGAAAATATTGGTTATTTTCTTCGTATCTTTTTATATTTGTGTATGAGTGTGCCTAAATGATACTCCCTCTGTTCCAAATTGTATGTCGCTTTAGGGAAAAAAATTTGTCTCAAATTATATGTCGTTTTACAATACCAATGCAACTTTAATGTTACTTTTTCTATTATAACCTTAACTATTGATTACTATTTCTTCTTTCATTTATCTTTCCCATATTATTTATTAAGGACAATTTTGTAAAACAACTCATAATATCTTTTTTCCACGCAATATTAATTGTATTTCTTAAAATCTATGAAATGTCCAAAACGTCATACAATTTGGAATGGAGGGAGTATAGATTTCGGTTTGTGGTCACACAAGTCTTGCTTGATGAGCGAAACAACTTGCTTTAGAACTGGAATTCTGCTCTTTACCCAAACAGTTTTGCTTATTCCCAAAGTAAATTCACTTTTTACCTTTACATGACTTAACCTACGCTAGTACAAAATGTTACGTGACTTAAGTCACGCTAGTGTTAGCTAAACCAAAAAGTAGCGTGAGTTAAGTCACACTAGTTTTAACACTAGCGTGAGTTAAGTCACGCTGGTTCTGTGCACGAACAAGAACAGACAGGCAGTAGCTACTGCCCTATTCCCTGCTTATCTTCGTTCCTTCATTCGATCATACATAAGAACAACCATTCATTCATTCAACCAAAACTCATAATTTAGAACACATGCAATCATTCATTCATAATTTAGATACGCAATATTAACGAAAAATAACATAAATGTCATAAATAAGCGCAACCGTCAAATGTAAATATAATACAACCAAAATGTCAAGAAAATACTACAAATATCCAAAAAGTCATAAAAACAAGGCATAAAATAAGACATTATTGCTGCTCCTGTGGACTATGACTCCTAGACCTCCTCCTCGGAACCTGCTGATGGTCAAACACGCTATAATCGGTCTGGAGGCCCTTTAAAATGCTGAAGAATAGTGGATTTGAAACCACCTCTGAAATCTGCATTGCATGCTCCACTCTGCCTCTGATGCTGCTGATGACCTGCAATGGATCAGGAGGATGTCTGACCCACTCCTGGTCAACAAGAATATCCTGGTAGACAGGCCTCGACATGACATTGTCAAGCTCTGGAGCAGAGTTGACAATGAGAGGATGGGATACACGGTAGAACCACCTAATGTACCTATCTGAATGCTTCCAAGGCTCGTCGTCCGGGACCTGGTGACCCCTCTGCTGTTGGGAAACGACATGCAGAGCAAACTCCAAGAAGGCAGCAGCCACATCTGCTTGGGCAAGAGGCATAACCGTAGTAGGAGGTTGGGGAACCCTCTGAACATGTCCGTACTACCTCATAACTTGCTCCGAAAAGTGACGCACCATTCTTTGTTTGCCGGCCATGATCCATCCAGAGTACCAACACACGTCCTGAAAAGGCGTCACGTCTCGTCGGTGCTCGTACAGCCTCCAGGTGACACGACAATGCTCCATCGAATCCAAAAAGCCTCTGAAGTGCTCAGCATCAGCAAACCCCCTTTTAGGTTTCCATCTACCCACGAACGGGTTATGCCGTTCCTAATCATCATATTTCTTCCTCGGAACGACATGTCTGATGTGAGCTATAACCCATCCCTGCAAACACAAAAAGATAGATTTATATCTGCACACAAGTATCATACAAAAAACTATACATTTACGATTAACTTAAAAAAAATAAGAAAACAATATATTACCACAAGCAAGGTCATGTAACCACCAACGGAGCCAACATGTTCGCTGGAGGTAAGATTCAGCTACTCATACAAGAAAGCAAGTCCCATCGCAACCCATGACCACGTGCCTATGTTAGGTAAATCCCGAATCGCAACCATCCAAAGCAGACTAATGGTTTTGCTGTTCTTGCCGGCAAAAAGGGTGTAGCCAAGTAAGAGCAACAAAAACGACTTCACACAGGCGGGCCTAATACGACTTAGCTCCTCCTCCTCCTCCTCTGATAAATCCTCCCCCAGCAAATGGTACACCTATTCAACAGGCGCTCATAACGCTCTTTCAGGACCGTGTAAGTGACACATGCACCAAAATCACTCACCTGCCCAACCGCTTCCTCCACCGGAAACAATAGGTGAGTCACCAACAGATCTACAACATGGTTATGATCTAACTCATCCTCCTGAATGAGCCGTCCAGCGACGGAGATGCCTAGAAGACAAGCTACATCATCCAGTGTGACGGTCATCTCCCCCAACAGGCAGATGGAAGTTGTTGGTCTCCTGATGCCATCTCTCGGCCATAGCACAAACTAACCCGTGGTTGATGATATCGTACCCAGTCAGAAGGAGGGGCCTAAGACCGGATGCATCCACTGGGTTCCAGAACCAAGGATTATCTTCTTCCGGAAACGGAAGGGACAAAGCAGAAAGCCTAAGTTTCCTCCCGTGCGAGACATCAGTCAACTTACGATCCGCTTGCAACTGAAATACAAAAAAACAAATTAAATTAGTAAAATAAACATGACATATTCTACGTAAAATATAAATCAATTATACTTAAATACGTAAAATAAGCATGACATATTCTACGTAATCATACTTAAATTAAATAAACATAACATATTCTACGTAAAATAAACTTCACATAATTTCATTAAATTAAATAAAACAATTATACTTAAAATACGTAAATAAATCAATTATACTTAAATACGTAAAATATCATTAAATTAAATAAAACAATTATACTTACCGTTTTATCGCTCCAAACCTTGCATGCCACGTGTTTACTGAAGTTCAGTAAAAGTGACATCTCATAAGGCCCCCCGAAAAGCCCTCATCCTCGTCCTCCATAACAGGCTCTGCATGATGCTGCTCAGGTTGCTGCTGCTAAGGATGCTGCTCATATTGCTGCTGCTGAGGAGGCTCGACATACTGCTGCTGAGGAGGCTGCTCCGGCTGATACGCCTCGTGAAACTGAGCCTGATACCCCTGGTGATACTCATACCCCTCCTGATACTGATAACCTGGCTGAAATTTAGGCTGCTGCTGATACGCCTGCTCCTGATAATGTTGCTCATGCTGGTACTGTGGCGGGTCCACAATCTGGGATGGACCCGTATGTGACATCGATCTCCCTGCAGCATCAAGAGTAGCAAGTCTTGTGGCCCCCACTCTCCCTCGACCTCGACCAGCCGGAGGGTGTAGCGCTTGCTTCTCCTTACGTGCACTACTAGTAGGGGCAGGCCTCCCCAACCTAAGTCTGTCAGTCCTCTCCTGCACAAAAAGCAAAAAATCTTTAACACATTTTCACACTAACATAACATTTCGACAATGTCATCTTTAACAATATAACAACAACACTATAATGTCGACAATGTCATTTGAATCCATAAACTACCACATTGCAGTCAAATTAACTATAATCAACATTAAAAAACATAGCTCTAACTAATTACATCATTAACAATCCAAAAAAACAAAAAAAATATCATTGAGACATTTCACCGAACACGTAGTGTGCAATTTTCAAACAACTATGTAATCTAACAATTTCTAAACCCTTAACTACCACATTGTACCCTAAACAACATCTAAACAACAATTCCTAAGTTAAATCATCACTAACAATCATAATCTTTAAC
>Ga0228711_1000511_pt1 | contig 48314 bp, 30 predicted proteins | sample MedpolnodulmetaG_2_FD_177996 | JGI IMG/M metagenome (GOLD analysis project Ga0228711, IMG submission 177996) | Root nodule microbial communities from Medicago polymorpha collected in Santa Monica, California, United States - brown nodules | ecosystem: Host-associated > Plants > Roots > Nodule...
AGAATTGGAACCTTGAGAAAAATCAGCATAAAAAGGTTTAATTTATTAGAGTTTTCAAGAAAAGGGTCATTTTGTTAATTAAATTGAGATATAATATAATTTGAGGATTAACTTCACCAGAAAAGTCATTCTCATAGAGAAAGACTCCAAATTTCTCGGATAGGAATTGTCTTGTAATGGTGTACAATTTATTTCCTTAGTTTATGTGTGAATTGTGCATTCTCTATAGTTAGTGTAAATCTGTTTCTTTCTAACAAACTGCTGCATTTGATTCATTGCTTTCATTTGCAATGAACATTGGCTTAGCTGATTTTACTTCTTTTATCCCATAGTTATCACAGTAGCTACATTTTATCTTTTGACACATTCCAATCTGCTACACACCACTCTTCCCTAACTTAACTATTAATAACACAAACCCCATTCAATTGACACCTATGGCATTGTTTGTTCTATAATTGTGGGTTTTGGCATCTACCACGACACTTCTGATCAAAAGTGTGTCTGATGTCTCTTATCTGACATGTGTCGGCTTCCGGCACATGTAGTTACATTTTATTAATTCATTTTCCTAAATTATTATTGTTGACAACATCAACATGTGTTAGTCTGGTGTACGTGAATGAGTCCATGTTTAATAGGTTTTGGCACCATTAATAGATCAAGTACTCAAATAACATTCAGTTGTCACCTGTGACATTATTTGTTCTATAAGCTATAAAACTTCCTCATTCAGTGACTAATTCTTGTTTCACTTACCAAGTCTTTACGTTATTATACCAAAGGACATAACAACAATTATGAGAAATAAAATAAAATAAAATAAAATAATAACCAACAATATATTAAATAAAAATTAAATAAATAATATAAAATGGGAAAATATACAATTAAAATAAGAACACACAAAAAACAAAAAAAGAGGAAGAAAGAAAAGTGACATACTCAATTTTAGCTCCATTAGAAACATAGCGAGTAACATTATCATGAACCCAAGTATCAGCAACTTTTCTAGAAGAATTCAAGCTTTTGAGCAAAACATTAGGAATACCAACAGTGACACCAATGTTAGACCCAGAAAGAGCTTGAAGAACATCAGGTTTTGCATCAAACAGTTTCACTTTGTTAATGTTGTTAGACTTCAAAAGCTTCACTACTTTCATGGGTGGTAGTGGGTGTGAAGCCATGGTTCCCCAGTTCACACCTATGGCTTCAGAGATAGAGGCTATGTTGAAAATGGTGAAGAAGAAGAAGGTGAATGTGATGAAGGAAGAAACAGTGGACATTGTTGAAGTGAGTTTGGGAATTTTGAGGGAACTGTAAAAGGTTTGGTTGTGTTTGTGGTACTTTTGTTGGTGGTTGTACTTGTTGAGAATGTTCTTTCAAGTGTATTTGAATTTATTTATTAAGGTAATTAATTTTTGTATAAGATTAAGGGTTACCATAAAATTTTCATGGGAAAACGAGGTTAGCAATTTAACATTAACAAATTTAGTTAGGAATATCATGTTTTCAAAGGCACATTCTTTCAAAAAAAAATGTTTTTAAAGGCACGTGTTAAAGAATTACGGTACATAGATCACAAAAAAATAAATTACGATACATATAAAAATTGTCTTAAAAGTAGCCTATTCAATTTTTTAGAAAATACAGAAATTGTTTAAAAATAGATTTTTAAAATTTTCAAGAATTTACCAAATACAATTGCGAAAATAATGTTCCAGTCAATCGGAATTTTAGGAAAACTATAATCTCAAAAATTAATTTTATGGTCATGACAAAAATGTACCCTTGTTTATTATTTTTACCTTAATAATGAGCTCGTCAAAACGGATCTACGGTGAAGATATTTTTATTATGGAGAATGTTAACCAGTATACTTATGGCACTGGTTAAGCATCCACAACAATTAAGTTTTCATAAAAAAGTTATGTAATTATTACTTGATTAAAAATAACATTTTATATTTTTAAGACAAAAATTTTATTTGTAGATTCTTTAATCTATCCTGAGAATACTGGTTAGCATGACTTCTTTATTATTAATATATCATTATTAAGTTTTTTTGGGTTACTTTAATATCATTATTACTTACACCGCATTATTGTTGAATAAAACATGTTTATCCAAGCACTTTAATTCAAAATATATTGGAGGCTGGTGACTTATTTAGGTTTTTTGTCCATGGATTAGTGAGTGAGCAGGTGGTGTTTGAATTAGAAGGATGCATTTAATGTGTGGTATGAACTAGTCCAAGGCATGGAATATTTGGGTGATATTAAATTTTCCTTCGAATTTTCAATTTCACCCTCATTTAGATTCTATAATCTGAAACATAAAAATACTTTTCGAATTATAAAATTTGAAACATACTAATATATAGTGCTCAATTACTTTCCTTCGTTTTCCATTTTTAAAATATAACCTAAAACCTCACAATCCCACCACCACCACCCCCCTTAAAAAAAATCAGAATTCTCATTCATTGTGTCAATTTTCAACCACATAAGAGGTTAGTACATATTTTCTTAAATCTTTATGGTTTGATTAAACTTTTTATGAATTTTTGGTGTCTTGTGGTATATAAAATATGATATGGATTCTTCATCATTTCGGTTTCTACAATTCAAACGTTCAGAGATGCTAATTTTTTTTCTCTTCTGATTTTGTCCTTGTATTAGTATGTTCGCCTTAAAGCCATATGAAAGGACCAAAATTCCCCTTGTTATAAAGAAAAGAATTAAGTCTACTACTCGTTAGAGTTCGCCCTCTATTATGAAGAAGAATTCATTGCTACATTATACAGAGAGATTAAATCAAGAAAACAAGGTTCAAGCTTTTAAGGGTTCTTGCCCAATTGCATCCTATAATAAATATGATTGTCCTTATAAGACCACCCTTTGCAGTGATCATCCCTATTTTAGTGGTTCTTTCATAACCTCGTCAAGATGAAGACGATGATACATCTTTGCTTAAAGGCATTCCTCTGACTATGTTTTCTCCATTATTTGATTAATCTTGACTCTTTCATAACCTTGTTGCTATTATTTGATTAATCTTAACTCATTCAGATTTTATTTGACCGCATGTGTATTATATTATTTATGATATTGTTTTAACGCTTGCGTATTACGTTTTGGAAACTATTATGGGTTAATGCTTGGTTAGTGCATTTTGGATTGTCTTATGGGTTATATTGTGGTGTATTTTTTTTATATTATGTTCATAAAGTGTATATCTTTAGAACAATTTGGGAAGTTGCAAAATCATGTGCATCCCTAGTTCAAATTCTATTAATCGAACCATCATTTACATGTTTGGTTTATAGAATCTGAAATTTGTCAATTTACTGTAGCCTAATTTGTTTAATGAATTAGGGGTTTGGTACGTTTTAGTTTTTATGATCCGAACCTGTAAAAGACAGGATTTTATGAGGTTTACTATGCACAAAAGTTTATGTGGTTTACAACACACAAAACTTCTATAAATTAGTGTGTTACATTTTCACTCAAGACCACAAAACAATGAACATTTATCTAGTAGAAATGAACATTAGTTAGTTGTAGTTTAATAGAACAGAACCCCAATCTATTTAGGATTTGTATTGACGTTACATTGTCTGACTTAAAGGATCAACTGGAATAAATTAATGGTTGTTTCAACCACGACGACATGAAAAGGATGGTGTTTTGAGTATCATTGTTTTTTTATCGACTCAAATGGATGCATTGGGTTCATCCAAATGAAACTCTAGAACGACGATGATGTATGAACCATGTTCTCTATAATTGGTTAGTATTGTTCAAACTTCAAAGGGACCACACAAATTAGACACTATTTTGGTGATATTCGTTCATGCTATTCAAGCAAGCTTGATTTTCCCCAGGACATGTGAAGAAATAAGAGCAATCATGGATTAACCAAATGAAAAAAATTGTTTGGTTCCTCCAAGATCTTGTTTGTGTTTAATTATGTTGTCGTGATTATTATTATTATTATTGTAGTTGTTGTTGTTGTTGTTGTTGTCGTCGTCGTCGTTGTTGAAATTATGTTGAACTATGTTGTTGAAATTGTTGTGGTTCAATTATCTTGTCGATATTATTAAGGTAGAATGCGATTAAATGGAAAATTTATTGTCCTTGTATTTTGACTAATTTTAAATTTTATATTCTGAAACAACAAAACACTACAAATTATATAATACAAACTGAGGTAAATTTGAATTTACGAAAGCGGACAAAAAGAATGGAGGGGGCATTAAGAAAATGTCGATGGATTATCCCCAAGAGCCACGAGGAAGTGTAGATAATTTGACAAATAAAACAATAACGGAAGAACACTTACGGTAGTGTATTTTGGCAGATTTTAGCATATATAGGGTAGTAGATTGAAAGTTTGTCTTAGTTTATGACATACATAGAAAAAAATTAGCATGCTACTTTTTATATCTTTCACTGCAAAATAAAATCATATATATTTTTAAAGTGTGATTTCGGATAATACAAATATACTTACAAGCGGCACAACAATAGCGATTTTTAAAATATGTTCATTTGAACTCATGTTGGAGGTTAGGGGCGAGTATAACCTAACTGATGAACCATTCAATAACACTGGATTTATTCGAGTCTAGGGACGTGTTAAGGTCTAAAGAATTAGTTCAACTAACATTTAGGAATAATTTACACACTCTTAGTTTTTAGCTCTATTATGTTGGTAATGATGTTTTTTTATCAATATGTTGAGTGTGAAGTCTTTGTTAGTTTGTCTACAAGACTTGTAATAAAGTATTGTGAGATTTGTGTTATGATTTTGAAAACGTGATAAAATTCTAAACAAGATCAATATTTCTTTTTTAGCTTTTAGCTTTTAGTTCATATTGAATTACCATGTTATAATTTTATATCAATTGTTTTTAGGTTCAACCTAATCTCATCTGAAATATATTTGATGTCAATTTGATTTATAAAACATCAAATTTAATTTATCCGAGTGTGCAAACTAAGGTATACAAAGTGATCTAAAAAAAAAAGTGTTACACTAAGGACAAATATAACTCATTCGAAGTTGTTCCTTATGTTAGGGATGAATCCAATATGTCATCTCTGGTAGTATAGTTTATTACTTGATAAACACTAAAGCAATTAACTAGTTCTTTTCTTAAATACTTTATTATTGCTACAATATGTACAATCTTAAAAGCAATATTTAAATTTGAGTAGAGACGAACTTGTAATTCGATTAGCTTGATAATTACTTTTTAAGATTGAACTGTGACAATTTTTTATACAAAAGCAAACAACATCAAAGAATATTAGTCATCTCAATTAGGCTGAGACCATTGCCTCAAACTAACAAAACACGAACAAATATTATTGACAAAAAACAAAGGAACTTAAGGAAATAAACTTGACCCAGAGAATAAAAAGAAATAAAAATATTATAAAAACGAAAAGAAGATGATGCAAGTCATTGGCGAAAGACAAATCTGAACCAATAAAGTATTGGATAGAATTTAAACAATTGAAGCATTAAGAAGAAACCTAAAAAAAATAAGTCATCTTATTTTCACGAGAATTTCTTTCTCAAAAATTGTGAATGACGTTTACTTGTATGGAAGAAGGCAAAAGAAAAAAAAATTGTCCATTTGTTGCATACTTCTCATAAACTATAGGTCAAACGACGAAAAGAACAACCATCAAATGTTTGTGCATCCAAATGAGTACTCAAATGATTAGTAGACCCTTTGATTCAAATGTGACTCATGAGTACTTTATTCTCTGAGAGAGAAAAAGTAATTTGTGCTTCCACTAGTAGAATCCCACAAATACTACAACCTCTACAAACTCATGAGTACTTTCAACAGTCAATTCAGTGTTAATTTTTAGTCAACCATAAGAAAGGAGAAATTACATGTCGAAAACAATGGTAGGAAGTTTACGAGGGTAACAATTGAAACTATTACAAATTGAAAACAATTTAGGGTATATTTCCCTATCATAAAATATCTATAGTATTATTATGTTACAGAAAAGAGAGTATATGGAACTATATTTTTCATTATTATTTTTTAAATGATCGATTCTTTATTTAATCATTTGATTTTTTATTCATAAAACTCTCTCTCTCTCTCTCTCTCTCTCTCTCTCTCTCTTCACAGACGCACACAGGGGACTGCTATAACACACTCATTCACTATTATGAAGGTGTAATTTAGCAATGAACACCTTTTATGTTTGGACAAAGAACCCCAATTTTTCCTTTTAAAAGAAAGTGAGTTGAAAAGCAATTCAATAATTTAATTTATTTATTATTCCACCTCTTCTTCCCTAATTTATTTATGGAATTATTGTTGTGCTAAAAGTTGTCTCTTCAAATCACCCTAACCTTGTTCGATCTAATGTCGGAGGTTTATAGTTTGTGGTGAAACAATTTCGTTTTTAACCAATGTTGACGTCCCCATAGGTACAAACTGATGCCAGGGAAGATAGCTTGTGGTGTCAAATGATGTCATTGTTACTTATTTCTAACGATTTTGTTGATTTGAAATTTGAATGAGGATAAGCAATTTGTTTTTTCCCCTTCTTTTTCAATTCCAAGGATGTGCCGCAAGTTGTAAGATTTGCCAACGGCGGCACATCCTTGGATCGATTCTAAATTGGCGACACAAATGGAAGTCATTGGGACCGCACAAGGTCTAAGGAAGTCATCGAAACCGCCATAGTCTTCGTTGTCAGAGACCGAGTATTCGGCAAATCACAAATCTACCTTTTATCAACTTTCTCATGGTGGCGAGGAAGGCAATGGAAGTCGAGGATGTTGAAACGAAAGAATTAGGACCGATGATGAGATTTGTGAAGATAAGAGGAAACATAAATTGGTTGCAAGAATCGGCAAAAAAGAACGAGTTGAAAACTAAAAACAAAAGAGTACTGTAATGGAGTAAAGTAGTTTTTTTTTTGATACATTGGTGTAAAGTAGATTGGGTGGAGACGAATTAATATTAAATTGTTAAATTACATAATTTCGCTTCAACTTACTTTTTTTTTAAAAGAAAGGGTTGATGTTTTTTGTCTAAACATAAAAGATGTTCATTGCTAAAGCACACCTTCATAAAAAATGGGGTCTTATACCATTTCCCATATGTGTGTACAAAAACCCTAGAGGAGCGAGTTAATAATGCTCATAATTATTTGTTTCTTACTTGCATTAATCATTAACTACTTGTAATTGTAATTGTATATTCTCTTATATTAAAATATTATAATTTGAAATCATATATAGAATTTGATTATAAGTAGTTTAAGAAATGATTAAAAAGGTAGTTTAAGAATTAATTAAAATAATTAATAGATATAAGATAAATGCATACTAATTGAGATTAGTAATAAACACTTTATTCTAATTTTAGATGATAAGATGCAATTATTTCTCAAATCATTCATTAGACTATTTCATTATGTGAAGTTCTATCACATCTTTACTCTGGACATCGGTCGTGCAGTTTGCAGAACGAATTTTCCATATATTTCTGCCTAAGCTTTGTGTTTAAAGGTTTGTTTTTATCATTAAGGTATGTATCTCTTAACTAATTTATAAATACCTTTCAATTTTATTTTATTGTTATAATTATTTTCTATGATCATATGTATATAGTGACCAATAATTTTTTATTCTCAATGCCATCAATGTTTACGTGATATATCATAGGAGGAATTTGTTTTTCATACAGTCTGCGAGAGATACCTCATAATGTCTCTTAACAATTAAGTGTATCTTTGGATGAGCGATGAGTTTTGAAAAATCATGGTGACACTGGTATTTTGTTGAATCTACAAATAACGTGTTTGAATTAGTGTTAACAATGTCATTTTCAAAGCCGAATAATGCAAATTTACTTTGACGTTTGAAAGCTACAAAATAGAGCTTCACTTTGAATGTGCAATGACGTCTTGGATTTATACTTTTCAAACACATGCAAAATATAGTTGTTTTCAAAATCATTGTGACTCGATGTGATTTTGATAATCCTACCATCAATCCAAATATACATTTAGCATTTATTTAGTCTATAACAATAATTTCACTAGTCATCGACATGAGATTTGTAATATATGTCTATCAATATTTATGAGAATATCCTCCATTTTGATAATTGATATGTTGTAATCAGACTCCTCGTGACATAATATGCAATTGATTTATGTCAATTATACATGTTTATATTTGTTGCAAGTTTACCAGAATTACGATGTGCATTTTATTTTCAGCAACAACTAAATTTTAAAATTTCATAATAGTATGTGTTTGGTTGGTATCCCTTTCCACAAAATCACCGCATGGTTCCGTTGAAGCTTCATTTGTTATCTTCTAAATTTCATGACGTTATTTCATTGTGATGGAAAGAAAAAAAATATGAATTGGATGCAAATACAAACACAGTGATGATTAATATGTCATCGTAATTTCGTCGAACTTGCCATGATTCTAAACATGAAAGAAACTTAAAATTCATTTAGACTTTTAAAATATTTTACTATTAATTTTGTATTTATTGTCTTTATCTGTAGATTTTTGAAGCATGATTAGGATCAAGCCTGTGTAATTTCAAATTATGTTGTAGAGGCCATTTTATTTTCCCCCCTATTGTTCTTTGTGCTAACATATTATGTTGTCAAGATAAAAATGATAAAAATTTATTTGATACTTCAATGATACTAACATATAGCACAAATATTAGTACTGAAATATCAAATAACAGTTTTTTTGGTAACCAAAGTTGGAAAAGATGGCTTCACAATCACCGGGAGCAAAGTTGGCATTAGCTCATATGCGTGATTGGTTGATTATATTGGCCCTTGGTGCTATGGATGGATTATTGAATATGATAGAACCTTTTCATCGTTATGTTAGTAAGGACATGATGCAAGATCTTATGTTTCCATATAAAGAAGACACTATACCCATGTGGGGTGTACCAGTAAGTACTTATTTTGATTCCAATAATCATGTTTTCGGATTAACAATAAAATTACAGTGATATACCGTGATTATGCTAAACTCATTGTCATTTTGAAGATGCACTTTATAGTTTAAGGAAACAACCTTTATTAAATGTTATTCCTTGAAACAGATCTTGTCAATTTTCATCCCAATTCTCATCTTTATTGCATTTTACTTTGTCCGAGGAGATATCTATGATTTACACCATGCAACATTGGGTATTTTCTTATCCTTAATTTTTTATGGTTTTTATTAAGCTTATTAAGCAAAGTTGCTATTGTAGTCCCTTGTATTCAATTTTGATCTTTTATGTTTTTAAATATGTCAATGATATCCCTTTTTACATAAAAAAAAAAAACTTACAAACTCATCCCAAAACCCATAAAACTCATAAATAAACTTAGATTCTCATACATAACCTAAATTTTATTCATTGTGGACAATAACAAAACACCAAAATTGTAAGATTGACACATATGAACTCTCAATTTGTCCCAAAAACTACACGAGCAGTCTCAATGGGGTTGTACTATGATATTTTCCTTCTCGCTGAATTCTACCAAGTGTTAGAATTAGGGTGGAAAATATAAAAAAAATGATAGTATTGTGTGGTTGGATTAAAAGGTATTGGTGAAAGCTAAGGTGGAAATATACAAAAAGTATAGGCTAGATTTGAGAAAATTACTTTAACTGTTGGGGCAGATCTACTATGAGGGCAGTAGGCGTACAAATGAATAGATGTATTGTATTTGGTATGAGATGAAAACATATAATTTACTTGATTTTTTTTTGGGTTGAAGATTTTGGTTTAGGGGTTGTTGAAAAATCAAATATCAGTACCAAGGAAATTGTGGAAATCAAATGTTGGTACCAAATGAAGAAAACAAAGCTCTCTGATTAGGCATGAGAATTAGTATGAGGATTGAAATAAAGGGGTGCCACACTTGTGTGTTTTCCTTTGCTTAAAATAACGAAAATGATGATGATGAAGATTGCAGACAACAAAAATGATAAATTTTCTGCATTTTTTGAGATTTTTCTATGAAGATAAAATTTATGTGTTTTTAGATGAATTTAAATATATTTTTTAAAAATAACGACGTTGACATTTTAAAATAAATAATTAAATCAGAAAAAAAAATAAAGGATTGGAACCGCAAGAACAATTTTACCAATTTAATTATATTGTTTATTTTTTACACATTGAAACACTTGTTTGTTTTTGTATACTTAGGTCTCTTGTTTGCTAGCCTAGTAACTGGAGTTATCACGGATTCCATTAAAGATGCAGTTGGTAGACCAAGACCTAACTTTTTTCAAAGGTGTTTTCCCAACAAAATACCGGTGTGTTTTTGTTCTTACTTTTGGTCTTTCTAAACCTTATTTTGCAAGAAAATCATCGGTTTATGCATTGATATTATTAGAATGTGGTAATTTAATAGTTGAAACTAACGAAGTTTCAAAATGAACTTTAAAATAAGAATTGAATTTATTATATGATGTTGGTAAGTTTAGTCTCTGGAATTTTCTTATGACTAGTGCAATTGAATGTACTCAATCTCAATAATTTTATAGATCAAATCGACTAAACCTATAATTCCATAAACTAAATTGAATATTTACTCTTATTGGTGCATTAGGTGTTTGACAAAGAAACTGGTGATGTTATTTGTACCGGGATTAAGTCAGTTATAAAAGAAGGATACAAAAGCTTTCCAAGTGGTCATACATCATGTAAGTAATAGATCATATCCATATAAAAATTCTGGATAGTTGAAAAGGACTGAATTATCTACATTTATAAATAACATATTTACATGTATTAATTAATTTTGACCATTAATTTAAGATCTTGTATATTTGAATAATCTTCATTTTTTTTAGATAAGATGAGTGATGGTCAATATTAACAAATGTGTTGGAAAATTACAGCCTGAAATCAAAATTTAGATGATAGTTGGTGACATAAGACCTTCTAGAAGGTTGAATGAGTGCTAGCTAGATATTGAATATCTAGAATAAATAACATTTCTTGTGCAAGTTTTTTGTTATTGTAATGGAATGATTTGATCTTTAATTTGGTGATTAATTAATGATTTAATCAAATGTAGGGTCCTTTGCTGGTCTTGGTTTCCTTTCATGGTATTTATCAGGAAAAATTAGAGTGTTTGATCGTAGGGGCCATATTGGAAAACTTAGTATAGTCTTGCTTCCTTTACTCATTGCTGCCCTTGTTGGAATTACTCGAGTAGATGATTACTGGCATCATTGGACTGATGTGTTTACTGGCGGTCTTATAGGTCAGTAACTAAATTAATTAATTTATCATGTAACATTATAGTTAGATTCATAATACAATGCATTACATTTATTCTTTATCTGTTCTCCCTATAATAATTTCAGTGTTATTAACTCGCTAATTTGATGTGTTGCTTTTTAGGAATTACTGTGTCTTCAACATGTTATTTGCTACTCTTTCCATTTCCCACTTATGCTCATGGTACGTATTATTGTAAACAAAAATTGATGAAAAATACATTAGTAAAGATGGTGGCATTATATCGTTTAATTTATCTTCACTAATATCTTATTTACCATGTTTTTCTTTTCTCCAATGAAAAGTATCACCAAATATTCAAATTATGACTACTCTTTATTGTTAATATTAATATGACTAATCTCTAATACAACTAGAGAAAAATAAGCAAATATACACAAATATTTTTTTTTGTTGAGGAAATACACAAATATATGTTAGATGGTAGTTAAGGAAGTGAATTATTTGACTATGTTTTGATGTATTTTTTAAACTATATATTATAAGGGTAGTTAAGTAGTGTAAACTAATTTGCCACTAACTTCAAATGAAAGTTTAATATTTTGTAATATCACATAATTAATAAAAGGGTATTTTCAAATTGACTGCATGACTAAAAAAGTCAATTATTTTTATTGGATATTAGTGAAAATTTGCTTGTCCAAAACTAAAAAAACTTTATACAATCTAGCGGAAAGATGGACACTGACATGTCCGTCTATCCGCTTTTCTATTACGCTTAATTGCATACATAATGTGGTATCATTTTGAGCATATGCTATGATCAAATATTTGGAAAATAAGATTAAAATAAGCTATTTTAATTGTTTCAAATAGTGTTCCTATTGTAGTGATGTTCTTCATATTTTAATGGGATTTAACTAATTTTTCAATTTAATTCGTCAAGAAGAACTAGTTTTTAATTAATATTTTAAATTCTTATAATAGTGGCGTTGTTCCTATTTTAACGGGATTTAATAATTTTAATTAAAAATTTAAAAAATGAAGTAAAAGAATAAAATTGTATATATAGCAGTTTAAATGAAGGATATAATTGAAGGTGAAAAATCCATCTCAAAACCATGTATCCACCTTATATATAGGTATAAATAAATAAATTTTAAAAACCGTTTTATAAAATAAAACCTTATCTATTTTTATTTTGTTTTAAAAATATGAAACACTTTTACAATACAAGTTAACTTCTTGGCTCAATTTTTTTTCTTTTTAATTTGTTAATAACTATTTATTGAAAAAAAGTGAAAATTGTATAAGTTTTTAAAAATAGTGATCAAATAGTTGATTTTCTTACTTCAATTGTCTTATTTAAATGTGTAGGTTGGGCTCCTCATGCATTTTTTTACATGTTGAAAGAGGGTGAAAGTTCTCAAAGAGAGAGTCAAACTCTATCATTTGTAAAGCTAGAAGACTCCTCCCTAGAGATGGATAAAATGGAACGTGGGAAATAATGTACATGATTATGATTTTATTCATTATTTTTATGAGATCTTAATTATTTAATGATAGCAGTAGCAACAAATCTTCATCGTTTTTCTTCTAAACTTAAAAAATGAAAAACACAACATCATTTTGATAACTATTAAAATATTTTCATAAAGTCTCTGTAAGTTTATCTCAGATGGTGGAGACATTGTATAAATATATATGGATTGAGATTTGAATCTCAAACACTTCACTTATTGACCTTAAAAAAATGAATTTCAAGACATTAAATTACTTGACAAGTTCTTTTTTTTCATAAAAAATAACTATTTGAACATTAGAATGAACTCGCTCTTTAAGGTGAGTGTTCTCAATCTTACTTTATTTGTACCTTAATTAAAACATTAATTAAACATATCCGACCTACAATTTATATAATATTAAAAATAAGAGTTCCATGCTTCCACATAGGATTTTTGTCTTTCTTGTCAATACTTTCTCATAACAATAAACATTTTCATTAAAATAACTTTGTTCAATAAATATCGATAAATCTAAAATTTTATAAAATTTTGGACTCACGATTTAATATTCATTTAATTTAGTCATTAGACCTATTACTTTAACATTTCGTTTAAGTTACTAATGATATAAATAAATCAGTGTCGATTCAAAAATTGATCCTATAGTAAAAAATTGATACATTTTGCTTAAGTCTTCACTATTTCCCCCAATTTTTTTTTTCCATATCTTTGTTTTTTTGGCCATTTCTTTTAAATTATAGACTTGAACTGAATAAAGACAATTAGAGTGAGAAGGGTGTTTATGCTCAGAGAAATAGGGAAAGACAAAATGGAAATATCCATGTGAATGAGAGTGAGAAGGGAGAAGTGTGAACTGAATTCTGTGAGGGAAGTATGATATAACGAGGTTGGGTGGAAGGGGAGAGGTATTAAGTAGAATCACCTTTCTATAAACACTTAAGTCTTAATTATTTTAGTCAATGTACAATTTTTATTTTAAACATGTATGATATGTCAAGTGTGAGTTAAAGTTCCACATTTGATGAAAAGTTAAAGTTGAGAAATATAAAAGTGAGAGGATCCATTAATCAAATTCTTTAAGGTTTTAGCATGAGTATGTGGTGTCCAATCTTACTTGAGTGGTTGCTCTTATCCAATATGATGATCCAACCCATTGGGCGAGTGAGAGAGATTTCTGGTGCTCGATCATGGACATAGAGAGTCTCACACTTAAGGGAGATATATGATTTGTTAGATGTGAGCTAAAGTCCCACATGTTGAGGTTGAACAACGTATAAGTGAGAGGACACAAAAATTCAATATCTTAAGGCTTTGGTGTCTAATCTCACTTGTGTGATTTCTCTATGCCTAATGTGATTGTGCAAACCCAATAAGGCTCCCCCTCAATAAAATTGATCCTTAGGCACCTATGATTGCTCACAAACACCTCAAAAATGCTGCTAAACTATTGTTGAAACAATAGTTTTTATTTTCAATTCACACACTGTATGCTCCAAAATGCATCCTTTTGAGCCAATAGATGAATCATATTGTCTCTTTTAACCAAGTATCTATAACAATCTTCCTTAGTCTCCCTTAAATTATCTAACTGTCTACGACATTTATCTATGGCTTTTCTAAACCACATTCGCATTTTTTTTTATCAAAGCAATGAAAATAAAATGCAAACCAGGATTAAGGCCTGAACCTGTTTACACAAAAGAGAGAAAGGAAGCCAAATGTTATCCTATAGCAACAAAAACAAAGAGTAGTCTGCCATGAAAAGCAAAGGGCTGCACATACCCCTAAAGAATTCTAATCAGATATGAGTGTCAAACCTTCCTAATCCTCTAATCACAATATTTGGGATTGCTTTTGATAACACCCTTTTTGGAACGAGTTTGTATGTGCTCACTACTTGTGCTTATTGGTGAAACTTGTCTATTTGTCTGCTTCTTTTGCTTTTTGTTTCTAGCTGCTGATGGACAAACAAGGCTAGACTCGTGCTCATGCTCATCATTGGTATAATCCCCCCAAAACTTTTGTAAAATGTCCACACTTCGCTGAGCTTCAGAAGAACAAACAACTGCAGTATGCACTGGAGGCATCAAAACAGGAAGCTTGTCTGCGGATAGAGAGGTGTGGTAAGTAGTGATAGGCTGAGGCATAGCACAACCAGAGACATGTGCCAAAAACTGCTCATCAGAATCAGAGGCTAAATCACCCCATTTTTCTTTTAGAATTTCCACACTTGGAATAGTTGCTGCATTGCTAGAAAGAGTTGGCTGAGTTTCACAGGGGGTCACCAATTCCACAGGGGATAACACATGAACCTTCTTAACATGCTCAACAGACTTAGGGGCCAAAGTCTGGCCAGGTGACACAGCAGCAGGCATGGTTCAAGACTGCAACCCAAACACATCCTTCAACAACTGGTTGCGTGATGAAGAAGCAACAAACTGCATGGGCCTTTTTTCACTAGGAACCTCAAAATGTGCAATTTTCTCAAAACAACCATCCTTTAAGCTGGTAGCAATATCCATATCAGGTAACCTAGCCTTCCTAGAAGGAAGTGCAATATCTGCCTCTAGTAACTCAAAAGCATTATGAAGAACTAGTGTTGAAGGATCATTCTCCTTCATGATTACTGGTGAAACAATCATATCACCACTAGTTCCTTCCTTCCCTGAGATATCATGAGTAGATGAATTTTCAAAATTTTCAGCAAGTTCATGCATTTCAATGGAATTAGCATTCTGAAGGTTCTCAACATTAACAATTTCAACAGTAGAGTTTTTGGTAAGGATATTAACATCATTTTTCTTGCCAACCAAATTATTCTTAACACATTCGCATTTGCTTACTCCAGTTCTCTAATTATGTCCTGGATTGATTCAAACGATCCAGACATGTTGACCCATAGCGTTACCTCGAGTATCTATAACTACTCTATGTCTATGCATCCCTTCCTCCATCATCCATATGTTCTTAAATCAGACATGTATTAAGATTCTCCTTATATTGCCTTCAAATAAGTGCAAAATGATCAGTTATTGATCGAACCTATATGCCACCAGATTAGATAATTGTGGATTTGGAAATATGTCAAGCCATGATTGCATAGCCATTGCTCTATCCAATCTCTCATACACCCTATCCCTCTTCTCCCTCCTATGCACTCAAGTAAACTAATATCATATAAGCGGGATATAAACTAAACCACTTTCCTGCACCGACTCCCTACACCCTCTTATAAGCCATGATGGGTGTCCCATTGTGATCATTTTCTCTTTATTTGATAAAGTATCATTGAAATCTCTCATAATACACTATAGAAGAGAATTATCTTGTGCTAAAGTACGAATTACATTCCATGAATCGCGTCGTCTTTCATCTTCTGGATAGCCATAAAGGCCACCGAATCGCCAAGTTAAAAAATGTTGATTTTGAATGTCCATGTTAAATAGAATTTTATATTAACTCTTATTTCGTAAATATATATTTGTGGTGATTATTTTGTATATACTAGTACCACTAACAAATTTTTAAAGATTTTTTTTATAAAAATATCTGAAAGCCAATAAATATCTCCTTTTTATTTTTTGAGAGGACCACTAATATAAAAATCTTCTTAATGACACATTATGGCACTAATTTTCATATTTTAGAGTGAATCTTTTCACATTATGGTGGTGTCTGTGTTGAATGGGGATGTTATTCCTGTGCTGCAGAGCCGGATTTATGATGCCAGTTTTGATAAAATTGCTCTTACTCCATTGGGGGCTATTAAGGTGTTTATAAGAACTATTGATGGCGGAGATGTGGGTACTTTATTATCTGAAGCGGTTGAGTTCTTTGATAATTTTTTCTCTAAACCGGTACCATGGAATAAAGATGCTTTGGTTCGAGAGAGAGGAGCTTGGGTGTGTATTTATGGGGTGCCACTTCATGCATGGAATATTGATTTCTTTAAACTTTGTGTCCTTGATTGTGGACGTTTGTTGCGGGTTGATGATATTACTTTGGATAGAGACCGCTTCGATTATGCACGGATTTTACTGTCAACCTCATCTTTAGAGATTATCAAAACAGAGGCTTGTATAATGATAGATGGTGTCCTTTTTGATTTTCAAATTATCGAAGAGTGGGGTTTTGCTTTGGGCGAGGATGCTTGTTTGTTTGATGATGAGGAAGGACAAGATGTTGATTCTCATGAGTGTCCGGATATACATGATGATGTAGTAGCGTGTGGTGATTTTGATGCTCTTGTGAATCATTTGACGACAGATTTTGAAGAGGAAGTGAGTAAGCATGCAACTCTAGTTTCTTCACATGGTAGCAGTAACGTTCAAAATGTTGCACTAAATACACCTTCACCGTCAGCTACCTCTTTGCCACAAGGCGAAACTTTGACGATGAAAGTGCAGGCAGCTGCTGCGTGTTCATTCTTTGACGCGCCAGTGGTGTTCTCTAAAAATAACTTGGCACAGACATGTGATGTAGTGGTTAAAAATCGATCAAGGGATCCTTTTGTTGTAGAAAAAAGAAAGATTAAGAGAACGACATCTTGTCCCCCAGGGAGGGTCGCTTCGTCAATGTCTGGCCCGTGGAGTTTGGAGTGGGTAAACAAACATAAAAGCTTTATTCAGTGGGTCCATGGATGTCTGATCCGAAGGGTGCTGTAATTTCTAATCCTAAAATTGCACCATGGAATACAAGGAAACAAGGTACTGGCCCCTTACGTCACTGTGCTCAGAGTCTTAAACGTATTGCGAGACTCTCAGATAAAGATAGGAAAGAGGTCATTCATGTTTTGAAAAGGAAGATGAAACATCGTAAGACGTTATCTGATAAGCCTCAACACATGTCTATTAATGTTTCTGCTACTAATGAGTCTCAGTCATCTGTTAATAACGATTGGCAGAGTTGGTTGGTGCTTCATGGTAAGGAAAATAAGTTATCTCAGGATGTCTGTGAAATAGGGAAGGTGGTTGGTTTGAAGTTTGCTGGTGATAAAAATAATATGTTTGACGTCTTATCAGGGATAGGAAGGAAAAATAATGGTGGTAGTGGGAATGATGTGTAGGTCGTTTTTGTGGTTTGTAGTGAGGGAAGGGGTGGAGTTGGTGTTGTGTGTTTTATAATGAAAATAATTTCTTGGAATGTTAGGGGCCTTGGGAGTTTTGAAAAAAGGAAAGAGGTGGGTAATTTGGTGCGGGAGAAAAAACCATTTATTCTCTGTTTACATGAAACAAAGTTGTCTGTGTTTGATAATACAGTTTGTAAATTTATTTGGGGTGATGTCAAAGCTGATTTTTCTTTTCAACCTTCAGTGGGGGCTTCTGGAGGTCTGATCACTATTTGGGATGTTACAGAAGTCAAGGTGTGGGCAACTATGTCCTTTGATCATGTGCTGGTGATATTAGGGTGTTTTTTGAAGACAGGTCATCGTTTTGCTGTGTTTAATGTCTATGCCCCTTGTGATGCATCTCGTCCGCATGTCCTATGGAATAATCTATCTATCATACTGGGTACCTTGTCAGATCAGAATGTGTGTGTATGTGGTGATTTTAATACAGTCCGCAGAATAGAAGAATGTCGAAGTGTGGGTGCTGTGTTTAATACAATATGGAGCGACAATTTTAACAATTTTATAAATGGGTCGGTTTTGTTGGATCTCCCTCTCCAGGGCCGCATGTTTACGTGGTTTCGGGGGGACAGGAGGTCGATGAGTCGCATTGATCGGTTTTTGTTATCTGAAAGTTGGTGCTTGACATGGCCTAATTGTTCTCAGGTGGCCATGGCTCGTGGGTTGTCAGATCATTGTCCTTTGGTGCTTGCTATTGATGATGAAAATTGGGTCCTAGACCTTTGTGTATGCTGAAATGTTGGGAGACTCTTCCTGGTTATAATAATTTTGTCCGTGATAGATGTCGGTCTCTTCAAGTAGAAGGCTGGGGAAGCTATGTCTTGAAAGAAAAATTAAAGCTTATCAAATTGGCTTTAAAAGAATGGCACCAAACTCATCTTCAGAACTTACCAGCAAGAATTTTGAACCCGAAGGAGAAAATTGCGACTTTGGACTTGAAAGGCGAGTTAGTTACCTTATGTGATGATGAGATTGAGGAGCTTCATGGCTACTCGGATGAGTTGTATTCTTTGGCGCGTATTAATTCTAGTATATCTTGGCAACAATCTCGAATTCAATGGTTAAGAGAAGGTGATGCAAACTCTAAGTTCTTTCATGACATGATGTCAAGTAGGCGCAGAAGGAATTTCATTCCGTTATTTTTTGTGAATGGTGTGCAGATTGAAGGTGTTCAAAATGTGAGAAATGCGGTGTTTTCTCATTTTACATCGCATTTCGAGAAATGTCATGAACAACGGCCTACCATGGAGGGGCTCATTTTCCGTCTTTTTTCTGGTAGGGAAGGGGCGGTTATCACTAAGCCATTCTCGATTGAAGAAGTGCGGGCAGTAGTGTGGGAATGTGATAACTTCAAATGTCCAGGACATGATGGGATTAATTTTGGTTTCATAAAGGATTTTTGGGACATCCTTAAGGATGATGTGATGCGTTTCTTGTCAGAGTTTCATCGGAATGGTAGGTTGGCAAAAGGTATAAATAGCCCTTTTATTGCTCTTATCCCTAAGATTGATAGTCCGCAGCGCCTGAATGACTTCAGACCGATTTCATTGGTGGGTAGCATGTATAAAATTTTAGCGAAGGTGTTGGCTTGTCGTCTTCGCTCCGTGATCGGTTCTGTTGTTTCGGACACCTAGTCCGCATTTATTAAAGGTCGTCAGATTATGGATGGCATTTTGGTGGCTAATGAAATTATTGATGAGGCGCGTAGGTGTAAGAAAGAATTGCTTCTTTTTAAGGTGGATTTTGAGAAAGCATATGATTCAATAGATTGGGGTTACTTAGATGATGTTATGATAAAAATGGGATTCCCGACCCTTTGGCGTAAATGGATAAATGAATGCATTAGGACAGCCACTGCCTCAGTTTTGGTTAATGGGTCTCCAACGGATGAATTCTCTTTGGGGAGGGGCCTGAGACAAGGTGACCCTCTTTCTCCTTTTTTATTCATGTTAGCTGCAGAGGGGTTTAATGTGTTGATGGACTCTTTGGTGGCGAATAATCTGTTCTCTGGTTATATGGTGGGAAGTAGTGATTTGACGGCTGTGTCTCACCTCCAGTTTGCAGATGACACTTTGATATTGGGTGAAAAATTTTGGGGTAATATTCGGGCCATGCGTGCTATTCTTCTTCTCTTTGAAAAGTTGTCGGGTTTAAAAGTGAATTTCTCTAAAAGTCACTTAGTAGGTGCGAATGTTGCAAACTCTTGGTTGTCGGAGGCGGCTATGGTGTTGAATTGTAAGGTGGGTGCCATTCCTTTTGTGTATTTGGGTATGTCTATTGGTGGAAACGCAAGACGCCTGTCTCTTTGGGAGCCTCTTATTAATCGCCTTAAGGCTAGACTGTCCGGTTGGAAATCAAAATACTTGTCTTTGGGTGGTCCTCTGGTGCTTCTAAAGTTTGTCCTGTCGTCACTGCCTGTTTATGCTCTTTCCTTTTTCAAGGCTCCGTCAGGTATAATCTCCTCTATTGAATCTATTTTAACTTGTTTTTTTTGGGGGGGAGTGACGACCATAGGAAAATATCTTGGGTGGACTGGAACACTGTTTGTAGGAGTAAGGAGGTTGTTGGTTTGGGGGTAAGGAGAATTAGGGAGTTTAATTTAGCATTGTTAGGTAGGTGGGGGTGGCGGTTGTTGACAGACAGTAGTAACTCGTGGCTTCGAGGTATGGCACGGAGGGGGGGCGAATTCAGGGGAGTGGCCGACAGGCCTCAATGTGGTGGCTTGACATTTATGCTTTGTGTCGGGAGGGTTGGTTTAGTGATAATTACGCCGCTCTCTTGGTAACGGGAAACACACTCTTTTTTGGTCAGATGTATGGCTTGGTGGAGTTTCGTTTCGAGTTAGATTTAGTTGTTTATATGACTTGTCGTTGTTTAAGGAGTTATCAGTTTTTGATATGTGTCAGTTAGGCTGGGGAGAAGAGGGAGGGGCGTGGAGTTGGAGGCGGGGTTTGTTTGTGTGGGAGGAGGAGATGTTAGGGGAAATGTTATTATTGCTTCACAATGTTATTTTGCAGGTCGACAAGGATGACAGTTGGATTTGGACATTGGAATCCTCTAATGTTTTCTCTGTTCGTAGTGCATATCGCTTCCTAATTGAGCATCCTGTTGTCGATTCTCCAGTTACAGTTTCCGACCTTTGGCACAAAGATGTCCCTTCGAAGGTTGTTTTATTTTCTTGGAGGTTATTCTGTGACAGGTTGCCTACTAAGGACAATCTGCATCATCGTGGTGTTCTTGACAGTGTTTCAACATTTTGTGTGGCGGGTTGTGATGCAGTTGAATCATCTCAACACTTATTTTTACATTGTAATACTTTTGGGTCAGTTTGTCACTTTATTTACAGCTGGCTTGGCATCTCTGCGGTTGTGCCAGCTCAGGTGTTGGCTCACTTTAATCAGTTCAACATTAGTGGTGGAATTGTAAAGAAGCGCCGCTCAATCTCTCAGGTCATATGGTTTGCGACGGTTTGGGAAATTTGGAAAGAAAGAAATAACAGGCTATTTAATAATAAAGCATGCTCGGTTATACAGGTGGTTGATAAGATTAAGTCTCTCGCTTTTATGTGGTTGAAGGCAAAATTCGTTACACTTCCCTTCAATTATCATGGCTGGTGGCTTAGTCCGTTCACCATGTTGGGCATAAGCTAAAAGTTTTTTCTTTCTTGTTCTTATACAAGTTCTTGTTGTAAATACTACTTGAATGTGTTGTCTTTCCTTAATACACTTTGTGCTGGGAAAGACAATTTTTGTTGGTAATATATTTTATTTTAGTTTCTTCTTAAAAAAAAATATTTAAATAATATTTTAGTAAAAAAAAAATAAATTATACTCCCTCCGTTCCTATATATAAGCACTCTTTTATTAGAGGCAAAGAGACTTATATATAAGGAAGAAGGGAGTATTATATTCTTCATTTCATTTCACATTATCCATCTACTATCGTATTGAATTTGTCACAAAAAATCTTGAATTGAATACACCCTTGATATGGACCAAATTCATTTACACGTATATTTTCCTTCCTGCTTTCTTTGTCCCAAGTCATACGTTGGGTCCCACTTCACATGCAAAATCTAGTTTCTTATACTTCTCGAATTCTACCTCATCTCAACCTTCTTGATTCACTATTCAGCCATGGTTTCTTCCAACACGTTTTCTCTTTCTCTAATCTTATTCATCTCTTTCTCTTCCTTATTTTCTCCTTCTCAATCCCACAAGAAAGTTTCCTTAGAATTATACTATGAAAGCTTGTGTCCTTACTGTGCCAATTTCATAGTCAATTATCTACCACAAATATTCCAAAACGACCTTACCTCAATTGTTGACCTTAAACTTGTTCCTTGGGGTAATGCTAAACTCAGAGGTAACTCCACCATTGTTTGCCAGGTAATTTCCTCTCTTCTCCTACATATATATTGCGCTCCGGTCTCGAATATAAGAAAGAAAAAAGTCAAACAAAATAGTGTATTGGTTCAAATTTTTAACCAGATACGTCAACTTTGTTTGATTTTTTTTATATTTGAGACTGGAGTAGTATATTATGTGATTTTTAAATTAATTTGGGTTTGGTGATTGATGAGAATTGCAGCATGGTCCAGATGAGTGCTTGCTGGACAGGGTTGAAGCATGTGCTATTGATATCTGGCCTCAACTGGTAATTAACATGCATGTTGTTTTCTGTACTGTTTTCACAATTAGTCAATTATTAGAAGGGAATTTCTTTGATTGTGATGATGATTACTATTAGTGTGTATGAGGTTTCGGCTCAGTGACAAGAGTTTGACTTTGTAATCTTAAGTGACGAAATTCAAATTAGATAGGGGCTATGAAGCACGGATGCGGACACCGGACATGACACGGACACTGACACGCCGACACAGCTAATAATTTGAAAAAATCACATAATTCAGTGTAATTACAAGTGTCGAAGTGTCGGTGTTGTGTCGGACACCGACACGAAACGTATCCGACACTGGGACACGCCTAATCCGAGAAGTGTCCGTGCATCATAGGGGATAGTTGTAAAATGGTAATTAGTGCTACTGTTATTAAATATTAATCATAATTTCTCTCTAAAATAAACTATGATAATTAGGATTAATAGTTAAAAAAAAGAAGCAGCTGGTTGGTAATTCATGATTTTCATGGTAACTATAAACTTATGACTTGTTTGGATTGACTGATTTAAGTTTACCTACTGTCATAAGCACTTTGAGACTGTTTGGTAGAGCTCATGGAAAAAGCTTATGACACGTACATATTTTAATTTCAACTATTTTCATAAGCTTTGCAGGAGAGCTTATGCAAACAACTTATAGAGTATATGAAGCCGGTTTGACTTTATTTTTCTTTTGTTAAAGAAATATACTATACATAAGTATTTATATGGTAAGCACGTATGCTATTAGCACTTAATTAAGTTGTGTATAGTATAATTCATAATCCATTCAAGGCCAGTTAATATTGGAAATGACTTGGAGTTATGTTCTTTGTCTTTTTATGTGTTTATTTCATAAACTGGTCTTTCTTTTAGTTCATTGTAACAATGCTTTGCGTTTATTTCATTGTTGTGAGAATTTCATTTATATGATTCTTGCCTTTTTACAGAGCGAGCATTTTCCTTTCATCCATTGTGTTGAGGATCTGTCGTATCAGGGGAAGCACGCAGAATGGGAATCTTGTTACGAGAAACTGGGTCTGGATTCATCACTTGTCGATCATTGTTATCATAGTGAGCATGGAAAAGAGGTTAGTTTTTTTTCTTTTTCTTTTTATTTTTCTGATTTAGTTTTTGTCCTTGAAAGACCATGCTCTCGCCGAGATAGCAGTAGTGTGTACAATGCCATTTTCTTCCATTCTGAAATGTATTTGGGTGTTGCAAATTATTTTGAATAACTTCTCTTCTATAATTATTGGTATGAACCTTGAAGTTTTACTAACACTGCAAAATGAAACTAAATTATGGAACTTGAGAACTAGAATGTTTAAGTGATCATATAGATGCAGAGTTGGTGTGGCCTTGATTCTTTATTTCAACTAGCTGTTACTTGTTCTATCACGTGAAACTTGGATTGAAGTAACGCTAGAACAGTGGCGGATCCAGACTTTTGGTATTTGTGGGGCTAAAAATTTCAAAGAAACAATAATGCAAACTATATTAAAAATATGAAATAACATATTTTGATACAATACGTACGGTCATTTAGCCACTGATCATCCATTTTGTTACATATATTACTCTTCACAACTTTCATAGGTGAAAAAATATGTTCAACACTTGCAGTTGCTACCGGCAAGAGCAAATCCAACTTCAAAAGTTTATAAACCATTGCAAATGTGTTGCACTTATTTGTTTCTACAAGTTTTGCACAAAGATCTGAAAGCCCTTTCAACTTAGCAAATTTTGGGTCAGATCGAACATTTATAACATAATTCTTAACTTGATGGTGTAACGCCACTACCAACACTTCTATAAAATCATTTGGATAAAACTCAGTTATTTTCAATAATTTCTTCACATCAATAGCTACAAATAACTTTGCGGAACTCAAACATAAAACACTTTGTGTATTTCCATTATAACCAAAAAAAAAAAGAAAGGAAAATTGTGCTAGAAACAATCTCTCTTTATGTCTCAACATACTCTTTATTATTGAGTGAAATCCATGCAGGTAGGTCTCACTTATAAGCGGACCCAACATTAAATTTCACCCAATGATAAAAAGTGTGTTGAAAATAGTGTGTTAGAGAGAGTTTGTTGGATACACTCTTCACTTAGGCCTTAGGGTCTGGTGCTATCGACAATGCTTTTATATGGCATTTGTTCTGTATTCATCTACTGCTTGTTTTTATTGAAGTCAACAAAATAAAATTACTAATGTAAGTAATATTTTTGACTTATTCCTACAATTACCTCAAATAATTGGACCTTGTTTTTATTTTTACAGAACACTGAAGCGGTGTAATATGATATTATAGGACTTGTACCGAAAGGTATAAGAGAACTGCCAAATTATTATAGCTTCTGAAGTCTTAACAATCATATTTCTTAATGATAATTTGGCAAAATCCTTTTTCAATATATTCCCTATCCATACCTTGCAAAAAGTTAGGCAGTAACGATGTGGTTATAGATGAGCTGAGTTTATCTATCATTGTTGAAAGAGCACTGCTATACAGTGCGAAGCAATTTGTCGTGAAAAATCACGATTGCTGATGTGTTAAACGGTGGTAGGATATAATTTCCAGAATTGGTGGAATAAAAGCGGTAGTTGTGGTATAAGCTTGGTCAGCATAGTTAAACATACATCGTGAACATGTCGTGGAGAAAATATTTGCTATCTTAAGCATTACCCTTGTTGAAATATTTTCAGGAACAATTACCAAATCAAGCGAAATTGTGATAGTTAATCTTGCGCTTGCGACAATGCTTTTATCTTGCATAATGATGTCCTTGTCTACTGCTATTCTGGCATATCTAATGAAGTAGCCTTTAAACCAATTCTAAAATCTGGTATAGAAGTAATTCCTCTGGTTTTGATGTGCTACAGAATTCTGAAGTAGTTTAATATTGGTAATTAGTGCTTCTTTTTGCTTCTTAACATTCGTCCTTCAGCATTTTGCTATACTTGCAGAATGTTAACACTCGACTCTATCTTGGTGATTATATAGATATGACATATGAGTTTTTGAGTCTATATACCATTTGTTTGGGCTGACTTTTTCTCTCTCTCTCTCTCACGAGTAACTAACGTTTATCATCTTGATGCAGTTGGATCTAAAGTACGCAAATCAAACAAATGCCTTACAGCCTCCTCACACGTACGTTCCGTGGGTAGTTGTCGATGGAGAACCACTCTACGATGTAAGTCTTACAATTCAGTATCTAGCTAAACATATGCCTTATTTCAGTGCTTGAAATTTTTGCAACGCTATACCTCTAATAAATAATATGACAATTAAGATTGATTTTACACATATATGGTGTATATTATATAATGGATCACATTACATATGTCCTGAAACTCACATGAATTTGCAAAAAAAATTTGTTGCAGGATTATAGAAACTTCTTAACCTATATCTGTAAGGCTTATCAAGGCACCGATGCACCTCAAGTTTGCACTGGAGCATCATTTCTTAGTACTGTTCGAGAAGTGGAAGCGAAGGCTAAGCATTCATTCTGCGTTATGGAAAGAGTGATGCCAACGTGGGAAAAAATAAAGTCAACCATTACCTCATGGATGAACTTTGTAGGTGCAGTTTAATTGTGCCAATGTTGTGTGTAACATAGAATCAGTTTGTTCATGTTCTCTTGTAATAATCCTTAGAAAACTGCAAATAAAACTTGTCGTGATTTAGTAGTACTTTCTCAGTTAAACACTGTTGTGTATAGTGTATGATGTTTGTAAGTGAAATTCAGTATTTTGGCTATTTCTCAGTTAGATACATTATACATCCTTGCGTATACTGTATTTACACGATGTTTCTAAGGGATTTAAACGAAAGATTTTAATTTCAGTACACCGTCGGAGTAAAGTTATTTTACACATGCGTCCAATTGTATGTTGCTACATCATTTAATGAATGTGACAAGTCATATGTTTTTAAACACAATAAACAATGTAGAGACAAATGATTGGATGAACATGTAAAATAGTTTTACACTGACAGTGCATATAAATTAAATACGTGATTATATTTTTAAGAACCAAAAACTTTGTTTTGAGGGATAATTTAGCCTTAAATATATTTTTACTGATCCAAAAACTTGCTAAACACAGATTACCTTAAGAAAATAATAAAAGAGACTGTTGCTTGTTTGGTTGAGAAACAAGACAAAAAAGAAGAAAAATATTGTCCAGGTGTTTAATGTTGGGTCCTACTCGTACCACGTATGCAAAATATAGTTTCTTTTCTTATTCTTCTCAACTACTTTGAGATTCAGTTCAGTTCAGCTATGGTTTCTTCTTCTTCAAACACTTTTTCTCTTTCTCTAATCTTGTTCATCTCTTTCTTTTCCTTATTCTCTCCTTCTCAATCTCACAACAAAGTTTCCTTAGAATTATACTATGAAAGCTTGTGTCCTTACAGTGCCAATTTCATTGTTAATTACCTACCTAAAATCTTCAAACATGATCTTCTCTCAATTGTTGACCTTAAACTTGTTCCATGGGGTAATGCTAAGCTTAGAGGTAACTCCACTTTTGATTGCCAGGTAATTTTCCATCTTCTCTGATTTTCTAATTTTTATATATCTGATTTGATTGATGAATTAATTGATTAAGTTGGGTTTGGTGATTGATCAAAATTGCAGCATGGTCCATATGAGTGTTTGTTGAACACGGTTGAAGCTTGTGCTATTGATATCTGGCCTCAACTGGTAACAATTTCTTTGTCCCTTTAACAATTGAATTGTGTTATCTGAATATCACAATACGGACATCGTATGCGACACTGAAATTACCATGCAATTGTGAAAACATATGAGTGTTTTGTATTGTTTTTTTTTAATGGCAAAGGTTAGAATGTTAACTGTTATGTTATTATTTTATCTGTTGCCGGTATTCGAATCCTGTACCACCTCATTAATTATTTGTAGGGAACTTTCTTTAATTAGAATGAGGACTACTATGATAATTAATATTAGTTGAAAAAAATTAAACAAGAGCAGTTGTTTGGTAATTCATAATTTCCATGGTAATTATAGACTTGTGACATGTGTCGATTGACTTATTTGAGTTTACCTACTGGCACAAGTACATGTGAGATTGTTTGATAGAGCTTATGACATATTCATAAGCCGATTTCAGCTTATTTTCATATCAGGATAACTTATAGCTTATATGAAAACTATTTGACTTTATTTTATCTTTTGTTGTAGAAAAAACTTATACGTAAGCACTCATATAATAAGTGTTTATGCCATTAACGCTTAATTAAGTTGATTATAGAATAGGTCATTGTTCATTCAATTTTCGTGAACATGATAAAAAGGGGATCAATGTAACAATTAAGCCTTTGTAATGTTGCAGATATTTCTTAATCAGCTTTTTATTTTGGTTCATTAAAATGTATCTCATTATTATAGCCGTATAGGTATTTTATTTATATGATTGTCTCCTTTTTGCAGGAAAAGCATTTCTCTTTCATCTATTGTGTTGAGGATCTGGCGTATCAGGGTAAGCGCACAGAGTGGGAATCTTGTTTTGAGAAACTGGGTCTGGATTCAAAACTTGTTAATGATTGTTATCGTAGTGAACGCGGAAACGAGGTTCGTTTTTTTTTTTGTTTTCCTTGAAATAATGTGCTCTCACTGAGATTGTAGTGTGTAAATTCCCATTTTCTGTCATTCTATAATTTTTTGTATGAACCTTGAAGTTTTACTAACACTGCTAAAGGAAACGATCTTATGGAACTAGAATGGTGGAGCATTCTTGATTCTTTATTTAAACTAATCGCACAAAGAAGAATATATAATTGAAACTCAGTACTTATGCCAAGTGCCAACTAGCTGTTACTGGTTCTATCATGTAAAATTTGGATTGAAGTTACACTAACAACACACTCTCTTTAAGTTTCAACGTAGATTGAAACCCATTTAGGTCTTACCGATTAGGGAGTGGACCCAAGTTTGAATTTCACCTAATGATAAAAAGTGGTTGAAAATAGTGTGTCGGACACACCCCTCACTTGGATAGTGGTTTGGTGCTAATGACAATGCTTTGATCTGGCATTTGTTCCGTGCTCATTTACTGCTTGTTTTTCTTTGATTCAACAAAATAAAATGACTAATGACAATTTCTTTTTACTTATTCCAATAATCACCTAAAGAAATTGGTCCTAACTTTGCTTTTTACAGGACACAAAGTAGTGTAATATGACTCGTGGCTTCTTTGCTGTAATAGAACTGTCAATTTATTATAATTTCGGAACAGTCATATCTCTTCATGATAATTTGGTTGGCAAAATCCCCTTTTCGATATAGTCCCTACCCCTAACTTGCAAAATGTTATCCAGGCAGTAACAAAGTTATTATAGATGGCCGAGTCTATATATCATTGTTGAAGTTTATTCAGGAACAATTACCATCTCAAGCAAAATTGTGATGGTTAATCTAGTGATAGTGGAAATGCTTTTTTCTACCTTTATGATATCCTTGTCTACTTCTAATCAGCCATATATCTAAAGCATTGAAACCAATTTCAAAACCTGCTATAGTAGAATTCCTCTAGTTTTGATTTTCTACGGAATTCCGAACTAGTATAATATTGGTGATAAGCACTTCTTTGCTGCAACCACTACAAAAAAACAATATACTGCAGATCTACCAACTCATTGCTTCTTAATTAACTTGGCTCTTTCTTCATGATATACTTGAAAAAGGTTCTTTATGTGTATTTTGATGGTAAATAAAGATATGAGTTTATGACAGACGTGTGTTTGAGTCATACCATTGTTTGGCTGAACTTTTTTATCTCGATGCAGTTGGAGCTAAAGTATGCAGATGAAACAAATGCTCTACAGCCTCCTCACGAGTACGTTCCATGGGTAGTTGTGGATGGAGAACCACTCTACGAGGTTAGTCTTGCGATTCGGTATCTGGCATGATACAAATGCTTATTTCAGTGCTCGAAATTTACGCAACATTATGCTTGGAGCTTACATGAATTTGCTTATTTCTTTTGCTGCAGGATTATGAAAACTTCTTAACCTATATCTGTAAGGCTTATCAAGGCACCGATACACCCAAAAGTTGCATCAAAGCATCATATCTTAGAGTTAGCACTGTTCGAAAAGTGGAAGCGAAGGCTAAGCATTCATTTTGCATTATGGAAAGAGTGATGCCAACATGGGAAAAAATAAGGTCAACCGTCGCCTCATCGATGAGCCAGATGAACTTTCTAGGTGAAGTCTAGACGCTCCAACGCTCAAAATTAGTTCATGTTCTCATGTAATAATCCCTAGAAACTGCAAATAGAACTTGTCATGAGTATGACTTTCGCAGTTAAACAATGTTGTGTATAATGTATTTTCATGATATTTGTAAGTGCAATTCTATATTTTGCTTATTACCTAGTTTCAGTTGTAAGAACCTCCCTCATATGGAAATAAAAGGGTGCTAATATTAAATGGGAAAGACTATGAAAGATTCAAAAGAAATGGCTGGCTAAAGCCAAGAACATTGAGTTGTTTCATAAGGGAAAAAAAAATTAGATACCATAGGCCACTGAAAATTTAAGCTTCTGTTGTTTGATAAGAAAGAAAGTGCAAAATGTTGCAAAACCATTTCTCAAAGAATCAAATGGGCAAATTCATTATTGAGTAATAAGGATACACTATCCAAGTGAAAATAACAGAGCCATTAAAAAGATTACATTTTAATATTTATAAATAAGAACTTCTATTTACTAAAAAAATATATAAACTTGGAAGTGATTATAAATTTGATAATTTTCAAAAACATGAAATAAAGATTTTAAATAAGTGTCTTCACAAAATTCATTTTTGGTAAAATGGTGACTAAAGTATTCAAATATCTTATAAGTTATAACACATTTATTTTCTATGCTATTTGTTTACTTAATACAGGTTTCCAAAAAAAAAATGTTCATGGTTTTTTTTTTCTACGATCAAATATGTTTATGGTTTTAATAATAGTATATGCGAGTGATTAACAGAAAGGCGTCGATATGTCCGAGTGGTTAAGGAGACAGACTCGAAATCTGTTGGGCTTTGCCTGCGCAGGTTCGAATCCTGCTGTCGACGGATTATTTTACTTTTTTTCATTTATTATTTTTTTCTCATTTCAATTTTCCAATCCCAATATCAAAATTATAAAAAAAAAAAAATATATGAAGGGGAATCTCGTGCATTTTGGATTTTAGACATCCAAATGGTTAGCAACAAATGCATTTTAGGACCCTTATTTTCTTCATAACTTTCTGTTACTTCCCTTGATCACCATCGACATTACTCCTTCATTTCTGTCTTGAGTTAGGAAGCTCCATCCAAGTTACCAAATGGTGATCAACACTTGGGTCTTACAGCTAGTAGCTAGTACACCAATTACACATTAATCATTACAAATGAGAGGGATGCATTTTAACAAAAGATAAAATCATTCCTTAAAAATACAATTGATAAAATCATTTTTTCTTAAAGAACAATAGACAAAAAAAAATTGTTAGGATTTTTTTAAGTGGTCATGTGATCAATAAATAACTTTTTAATTGTTTTTTTTTTTATACTAAAAGCAGCTTTTATTCATGATAATCCATATATCATATTCGTATATGATTCAGATTTACTCCTTTCATCCTATTATATTTATCACTCCTATCAATTGATACAAAGCTTGTATAGATTAAAAACCTTAAAACATAAAACTTTTTTTTTTCTTTTCCAATTTGATGGGTAACATAACACTTTTTCTAGTAACACCCCAAAAATGTTTGGTTACACCTAGGGATAACAAAGCGGTCGGTTTGCCCGCTCCATTTAGGTCTATCCTGCATAAGCCTGCTTAAAACGGACGAGGCGATTCGAGTTAAATTAGGTGATCGAGTTCAAAATCTCACATCGCCTTGTTAAGTAGCGGACAAACGAGTTGGCGGGTCGGCCCATCAAACAAAAACTTTTATTTTAGAGGGAAAAAAAACTTTTTTTAATGCATTTTTTTACAACATAATTTTAACAAAAAACTATGTTGCTTTTATCATAAAAATATATAAAAGAAAAGAAATCAAATAAATTTACAGTAAAAACAAGATAATTAACAAATTGTCGAACCCAACATCGTAGTTAATCGCAAAATAAAGAAATATTGCCAACATAAAACAAATATAAAATAAATTCAACAACCAAAATAAATCCAAAAGGATGAAATAATTCTAAAAAAGAAAGAAAAACGAGTTACGCAGGGCGACCGGGTCCGCCCCATTTAGGTCTGCTTAAAATGGGACGGGATGAACCGAGTCAAATTATGTGACCGAGTTCAAAATCTCACCCCGTATAGTGGCGGACAAACGAGTTGGCAGGTCTGTCCACCAAACAAAAAACTTTTATTTTAGAGAAAAAACAACAACTTTTTTAATGCATTTTTTTATGACATAATTGTAACAAAAAAACTATGTCGCTTTTATCTTAAAAAATATAAAAGAATAGAAATCAAATAAATGTATGGTAAAAACAAGATAATTACTCCCTCCGGTCTCAAATATAAGAAAAGATTCCTTTTTTTAGGTTCATTGAGTAGTTAATGTATCTGGTCTACATTGTAAAGCAGATACATTAATTATTCAATGAACCTAAAAAATGAATCTTTTCTTATATTTGAGACCGGATGGAGTAACAAATTGTTGAACTCAACATCACACTTAATTGCAAAATAAGGAAAAATTGCCAACATAAAACAAATTCGCAACATAAAACAAATCTAAATTAATCCAGCAACTAAAATAAATCCAAAAGTATAAAATAATTCTAAAAAAAGAAAGAAAAATGAGTTAAGCGGGGCGGCCCGTCCCGCTCCATTTAGGTCTACTTCGCATAAGCCCGCTTAAAACGAGCCGAGTCAAATTAGGTGACCGAGTTCAAACTCACCCCACCCCGTTTAGTGGCGGACAAACGAGTTGGCGGGTCGACCCTCCAAACAAAAACTTTTATTTTAGAGAAAAAAAAACTTTTTTTAATGCATTTTTTTACAACATAATTGTAACAAAAAATTATGTTGCTTTTATCATAAAAAAGAATAGAAATCAAATAAATTTATGGTAAAAACAAGATAATTAATAAGTTTTTGAACTCAACATCATACTTAATTGCAAAACAAGATAATTTATGATAAACCAATGACGTAGTTTACATACCTAAGAAAAAGATGGCGATTGCGATGAACAGTAACCCTCTAAGGGTTTGACGCCGCCGGCAACGACTGGCTTTCTTCTTCTTCTTCTTCTTGATCTGTTGTTCACCTTTTGGCGTGAACGTGTAGGGATTTTTGAGTGGCAGATGAACCATTTTGGCCTCCGCTCTCAGCAGATCTGTCTCCGATCCTTGACGTTTTGGTGCTCTCGATCTGGTGTGCTCGACGTTTTAGGCTCTCGCTAAGGGTAAGGTGCTCCTCTCCTTTTCACTTTCAAGTTGTATTGTGGGTCACGATTGGCTTTCAATTTCGCTTGTTTGTACTGGTTTTTGGGTGTCTCTGTATCTTGGTTTGTGCTATTTGGTTCTATGTTGTGTATTTGTTGGGTTTGGCTATTATGGCGTCTGTAGCTCCGTCTCCGGCGGGTAGCAACAACCGCACTTTTGCACAAGCAGTGACAATTACTTGCAATATTCAACAGAATCAATTGCCGAAACCTGCAATCAAAGGGGATTCTCTTTGTATCAAAATTTCACAGGTCGAATATGAGAAAGGATATAAAGATTGCAAACATAATCTTCGTGGAAGACTATATTTGAGCAAAGGCGATAAACCAATCTCTGCTAGTAACCTTCATGAGAAATTACTTGTATTATGGAAGCCTAATGGAAATTGGAAGATCATTCCTTTGGGGAAAGGTTTTTTTGATTTTGAGTTTTCTTCCATTGAAGACTTGAAGAAAATTTGGGCAGCGGGTTCTTGGAATCTCAAGCCAGGTATTCTCCGTCTCTCTAAATGGTCTCCTGATTTTAGCATTCGCAATCATAAACAAACTCATGTGCAAGTATGGATTAGATTGATAGATCTCCCTCAAGAATATTGGAGACATACAACTTTGTTTGAAATTGCCAATGGGGTGGAAACCCCTATAGCTTTAGATAATGCGACTAAGAATCGCACTTTTGGCCATTATGCGAGGATCTTGGTTGATCTTGACCTTTCCAAAAGAATTTTTAATGAGATTATGGTTAAACGTGAAGGGTTTTCCTTTTATGTTGAAATTCAATATGAATGGTTTCCTGATTACTGAAACAATTATGCAACAATTGGTCATTCTATTGGTCAATGTAAATGGTTGCATAACAATTATAATGCCTCCAAGGAGGTTGCTAAGAAACAAAAAGAGAATGCTCACAAGGGTGAGGCATCTGAAACTGTGAAGCACCCCATTCCTCAGCAGGCTAGACAACATGAGGTTGAAAAAATTGATGCTATTGTGCAACACTCAAGATGCATCAAAATCATTGTAGATGAGGATCTACTTATTATTGATATTATAAGGTCTAGAGAGATGGCAACTACAATGAATGTAGAAGATGCTATTAAGTTTGTGGAAGAGGCATCTTCTACTGTTGAAACTCTTCATGTGCGTGTTGTGCAAGTGGAACACACCTTAGCTTTGGCTGAGATACATAATGGGAATCAACAGAGCAATTCTTTTGCTGATATGCGTATCATTGGCCCTTGGCGTGATGCGGTGACTGATATGGATTACGGTAATGATCATACTCTGAGTGACTTTGATCAGGAATTGGGAACGAATAATTCCGTAGTTGGGACCGACCCTAACTTGTCAAATTTTAGTGCAAATGTTATTCACGATATGCAAGTTTTAGGACTTGTCCCTACTGTGGCCCTGCAAACTATGGATTTTTTGAGTGATCCTTGGGCTAACATGGGTCAAAAAAATGAAACTGTTGATTTAGCAAGAGACACTGGCCACCATTTCAACTTGTGGTCCCAAGAAAGAAGAAGAGCAAGAAGCAGCAGTCTGAAGCGTTTAAAGGTTTCAAGGTGGGTACCTCAAGCCGTTCACCTCGCTAGCTCTTTTGCGGGTCTTTTCTCTCTTGTTTTTGCTTTGGGTTTTTGTTTTTCCTGTTAGCTTTTAATTTTCTTGAGGGTTTTGGTTTTGTCCCCCCTCAATTTTTGTACTTCTTTCTTTTTATATATGATTAGGGTTCTGCAGCAGGAGACCCCTCTGCACCCCTTCTTTTGCTTAGAAAAAAGTTGCAAAATAAGGAAAAATCGTAAACATAAAACAAACTAAAATAAATTCAACAAACAAAATAAATTCAAAAGGATAAAATAATTCTAAAAAAAGAAAGAAAAAATAGTTAAGCAGGGCGGCCTGTCCCGCCCCATTTAGGTCTATCCCGCATAAGCTCGCTTAAAATAGGACGAGACGAGCCGAGTCAAATTAGGTCACCGAGTCCAAGATCTCACCCCGTCCCATTTAATGGCGGACAAACGAGTTGGCGGGTCGGTCCACCAATTAAAAAACTTTTATTTTAGAGAACAGCTTTTTTTAATGCATTTTTTTACAACATAATTGTAACAAAAAACTATGTTGCTTTTATCATAAAAAATATAAAATAATAGAAATAAAAAGAAATAATGGTAAAAACAAGATAATTAACAAATTGTCGAACTCAACAATACTTAATCACAAAATAAGGAAAAATCGTCAACATAAAACAAATCTAAAATAAATCCAACAACCAAAATAAATTCAAAAGGATAATATAATTCCAAGAAAAGAAAGAAAAACGAGTTAAGTGGGGCGGCCCGTGCCCACCCCATTTTTTCAAGGAGTTAAGCGGGGCGAGTCAACTTTAAGAAACGAGTTCAAAACCTCGACTCAGCCCACCAAAAATAGTGGATTAAACAGGCCGGACCGACGAGTTGAGCCAATTTTTCCACCCCTAGTTGCACTCAAACCATATTCATATTTTATTTTATTTTTTATTTTGCCTTCAATTGCTAAAACATTTTCACTCCTTGAATCTAACTCCAACTTGCTGGATCATATAGACTTGAGTTTTTTACCACTAATTTCAGGTGTCTTTCAAAACGAAAACATGATCCAAGACTAAAATAAATTCATTCACATCCATATTTTTACAAATTGAATCAAATTTCATTTGTTCTTCATATTTATAATTCAACAGTCTTTGATTGTTCAATAACTAATTGAGATTACCACTAATCTATTCTGCCCGTGTTGCACAATAGTGGTGACGTCTGTTCATGAACCTCTTGCCATTGTTGTCATGTATCTAGTGTTGTCCTTCCAATGCTTGTTGAAGTATGACGAGCGTCATTCCAAATGACAACATTACGTGCAGTCCAAATTTGCCAAAGAAATAAAGCCATCAGACCAGCAATGTCTCGATTAGTTTGGGCTAAACTGAGAGAGACGTGGTTGAAGTGCAATGAGGATGTCGTGTTACATGACTGTCACCATCTTATATTTTTTGCATGTTGTGTTAGAGACTCCCGTGGACAATATATTCGAGCTCAAACAAAATGGCAGCGAGCAAATATGACAGTTTTGGAAGGGGATGCACTAGCCTTACTCGATGCCATTCACTTTGTTGATGTGAGCAGATAGGAACGGGTTCTCTTCGAGTCCGACTCAACTACTTTAGTGCAAGCGCTATTGTCTTCGGGTCATGGTGATTCAGAATTCTATGCTATTGTTTATAGTATTATTTATCAGTTATCTTTACATTTCAACTTCGAGGTGAAGTTTGTTATGAGGCAAATACTTTAGCTAGAGCGACCTGTTCTTGGGCTAATCACCGTATTTTTTAGTCTTATCCTTCTTGTATTGAACATTGGTTGATTAATGATAATAGTTAAGTTTGCTTTAGTCAAAAAAATTGAGATTATTATTAGCTGGATATTTACTTGTCAAACTGATAAACTCACAAAATGATCAACATCAATTTGAAGAGATCACATCCAAAATCCCCAACAAAAAAGAAAATCAAAGTAAATAAGGGTTTGTTAAAGGGGTACATTACATTTGAAATGTGACAAAAATTGCTTCATGAAGACAATAATTGTTAAAAGACGTAGAACATGAAGAGGAAGAGAAAATGGGTCAAAGTTTGATTTTGTAAAATTAATTTTATAATAGGGGTATTTCGGTGATTTTAGGGTGTAACTGGATATTCAAAGGGTGTTACAAGTAAATAAATAAATAAATAGCAATTCTTTTGTGATTCATCGTGGAAAAAAATTGTCCTAGAATGAATGACCATTTTGATTTTCAAGGTAATATTAGCATATATTTTCCAATTTTATCATCTAATTAATTACATTTCACCTTCTCAGATGTAAATTATACATGAGAGAATCCATTTCTAAAGTCTTGCATAGACATTTAAATACACATAAAAAATTGCAAAAGACATAATTAAATATATTTTGTGTTCAAATAATATTTATTTAATGTTCAGATCAAGTGTGGGTCTGTTTGGCAAGACTCATTTTTGAGTTTATGGTTTATAATTGTCGTCTTATAAGCTTATTTGGACGTGTTTGATAATTGTCATTTTCTCATGAGTTTATAATTTATTTTTATTAGCTTGTAGTATTTTTTTATAAGCTAATTGAAGTAGCTTATATCTTATCATTACTTATCTCAATTTTACCCCTTTAAATTTAATTGAAATAAATATCAATCAAATATATCATTTTCATGTCATTTTATATTTTTAGATCAATTAAACCGCTAATTTTATTAAACACTACAATTCAATTGTTAATTCATCCGTTATCAACTATAAACTAACTTATCAACTATATTCGTTATAAACTACCTTATCAATTATTCGTTATTTTTTACCGAAGAAAGTTATGTATTTCTCCTAAAACCAAATTAGGGGAGGAGGGCATTGACAAAGTGCAAGTCAATAAATACAGAGGGCTGATATCTCTGTCGATGACTCAAACAACGCTTTGTCAATGGGGTTTGGCCCCATTTCACTCACTACTCTCATACATCGTTTATACTCTATACCAATCAATCAAACTTTATACGATTTCCTCAGGGAAAAAATACATATGCTTAGTTTTCAAATTCCATACCTAACTTTGTTTACTACTGGCAAAAATATCTGGACCGACACAAATGTTGGCATTAAAGTCCGAAAAATCCAGCCCTAAATTTCTTACTCTATGTCTCAAAAAAATTATCACATTTAAAAAATATATTCTCTAAAAAAATTTCGTCATTTTAGTTTCCAATACAACTTTAATTGCTTATTTTTCAATTATACTCTCTAGTTAATGTTATATTATCACCCTCAAGTTATTATTCTTTACTTAGTATTTATGATAATGAAAATGCATTAATATGCACTAATAATCAATACGAGCAATTGAATAAAATCATTGTTTTCTCTCTTTCATTTATCATTTTTTTTCTTCATAATATGCATGGTTTGTGAAATAGTCAAATGCAACAAATATTATGGGATGAAAGAATAAATTGATTTTCCTAAATTTCAGGAAATTCTGCCATGAATCTCGATAAAATATCAATTTGTAGGAGAATTTCTTAAACTCCTCAATTTTGGTCCATATAAATTTGCCATTGTTTTTAGTCTCTTAACATTTTTCATTAAACAACGGTCCTCCAAATATTTTTCATTAGTAAGTTTGATTATCGATGTTAAAGTAAGTCAAATGTGTCTCTGTGTAGAGAACTACAAAATAAAAGTTGTATATTTATATGGATTAAAAATTTATTTTAATCCTTGTAAATATATTATCTTTCAGTTTTATTCCCTCTATATAGTGCCTCGTTTGCAACCTTTAACAACGATGATCAAATTTGCAACCTTTATTCCCTCTATATAGTGCCTCTATATTGTTTGAAAAAAAACTTAGACCGACTAAATACAAAAAAGTTATATATTTATAAAGACAAAAACTTTTTTTTTTGTCAAGTAGCCTAGTGGTTAGAACTCACACAATTTAATTATTGGGAAGTGCGGTGTCCGGGATTTGAACCTCGGCTTCTGCATATAATATGCAATATCCCTACCAACTGAGTTAAGCTCACGGGAATAAGACAAAAACCTTATTAACTCTTTAGTCTATGTACATTAGTCATAATTCGCACTCGTATATGTACGATGTTATATACTACAAAGAGTTTAGATAAAATCTAGCTCAAGTACATGATCTATAAGCAAAATTATTCTTACACTATGCACAAATAATTTACAATATCAAATAAATAAAATATAATAAGATTTATTTATCTAATAATAGAAAATAGATCTGTTCATCTCCGTGAACTTAACTCAGTTAGTAGGGATATTGCATATTAAATATAAGTGTCTGGGTTCAAACTCCGCATATCTCACTTCTCCATATTTAAAATGTGTGAGCTCTAACCACTAGGCTATTTTAAAAAATAAGACTTGTCCATAATGCAAGACTAATTTATTTATGCATGTTAGATAATGATTGTATTACTTAATATGCTTGAAATTTGGCTACTATGAAGCATTTAATTGTTGATAAAATAATTAACATGAAAACAAAGGAAAATTTTGATTGCTGTATAAGACAAAGCAAGAAAAACAACAAAAATTTACGTCAAACTAAGATCTAGATAACGGTGATATGTATAGAGTATTGTACCTTCTACCAAGCTAGTGTGAATTGAGTCTTTGTCATCATAAACTAATAATAGTATTAGTACTTCATATTCCATAATTGAAGAGCATCTTTTAAAAAACTTATTGAGTAAATAAATATATCATATCTTTGATGAAATAAAATAGATTTATTTCATTAAGTGTAGTTGGACAATGGATTGAGGAACGTATAAATCGACTTCCCTTTTGTTTTTTCCTGTACGAAGCAAGCAAATTATTTTATAGGATGACACCATCAGATTCATAGGATTCTTTATCAACATCTATTAATTAAAAAGTCCTTCAATAATAACGACCCGTGACATACGTTATAGGTGTAAATAATCAATTTAGTTGTCATTCTCTGATGATTCATTCTAGCTAGTAGTACAAGTAACAAGTACAATAACAATACCACCTACATTCATATTTTCGAGTGTCTCGTAAGACATTCATATTTTGAGTAATACATGAAACTAAAGTGAGTTAATTATGTAATTTTTAGAAGTACTCAATTAAGTTTTTGGTCTTCACTTATTTCAAATTTTATTTTCAATATGTATGAAAGGGTTTCGACTAATGTGCGGTCGAACGATAGAATCATCTGCAAATTTTTCATAATAGTAGAATTGTACACAGTTAACTCTAAGCTCTTATAATTTTACTTTAGTTTTAGATGTACTTATGAAACACATCCAAGAGTTAGCACCGAGATGTATGTTTTTTTTGCAGATGATGTAGTCCTAGTTGGAGAGTCGATGGAGGAATTAAATGGGAAGTTGGAGACTTTGAGACAAGCCTTAGAAGTGTATAACTTCCGTATGAGTAGAAACAAGATATAACATATGAAATATAATTTTAGCAAAAGGTATTATATTTCCACCTTAGAGGTGAAAGTTGATGAACATGTCATACACTCATACCACATGTTACACATTTTAATTATTCAGGGTCTATACAAAACGGTGAAGAAATAGAAGCGAATGTAAATAATAAATTTTAAGATGAGTGGTTGAAAGGGAGAAAAGAGCATTATGTGATACGAAAGTATCACAAAAGTTTAACGTAGATTTTTATCGGTCAAATAAGAAGGGAGAGGTAGTTCATTCGTTAATTTTATAGAAGAAAAAATGTATTTAACCCTATAATAATATACCGACTTGAATGTCATGCACATAATATTAATCAAAATTAGGATACTTAATTTTTTTTACAAAAGAAAAGATCAGTAATACTCCTTGCGGTCTTATCTATAAGAAAAAATTGATTTTTTAGATTTATTGTGTAATTAATGTATATTGTCTATATATAGACCAAATACATCATTTATGTAATGAATCGAAAAAGTCGAATGTTTTTTATAAATAAGACCGGAGGAAGAATATGAAATCCCATTTATTTTAGGATTTATTTTTCCTTCAAGTGTGACACTGATTTTAAAGTATCATTGTTCAAGTAAAATCACTCTACACGATTAACCCCACTCTTAATAATAGGGGACACTTTTTCCACACTTTCAATTATTGGATTTGGTCCTCTGATTTCTTGATCCCTTACAAGCTTTCTCACTTCTTTGTCCCCTTAATGGTTTCAACGTCACTATATATACACTACCATATATTTTTATTTCACCTAAATATCACTCTCACCGTGCAAAATATTTCTCTATATCATACTCATTCAAATAATGGACCATAGAAAGGGGGAAAAAACCATAACCTTAGAGAGACAAAGGCAGGGTCCTAGTATATGCAGACATAGTTTTGCAAGCAAAAGATATATCCAAAATTTTACTGTCACAAAATATGCAAAATATGCAAAAAAGAGCAAAATCTAATGAGGCCACCACATTATCTCACTGACCAATTGGAAAAAAAAAATGTTGAGATTTAATGATTGATGATTCTTCCCAAGTTTCAAAAAAATCAATTACACAATTCAAAAGGTAACAACAAGGGTACTCTCAATTCCAACAGTTTTGTGTAGTACTATATTGTAGGGGCCCTTTTTCAGCTAGAAAACTTTTGCAAATTTACAAGTCACACTCCATCCATTTTTGTACTACTACTATTAATTGTATGAACAAGTGCACCGATTTGTTTAAAATGTGGACGTAAATATATGGTTCAAAATGTTGTATGTTTGGGTCACTATACCCTACAGTGTTACTGTTTTCTACGTTTATTTATGTGACTGTAGACAATGGCATGTGGGATGGATTGGACCTCCTTTTTGCTATGGCTAAAGCTATATATAAATTTCATCAAATTTCAATTACTTGTGGTTTTTAGGAGTACTATAGTATTCAATTTAGGTGTTTGTGTATTGTATTGGTACAAAAATAATCTGAATTGTATGATATGACTTATGAGTGTCGGCTGGCTGGAGAACTTAGGTGTTTTTGACTTTTTGTATTGGTCCACAAATAATTAGACATTAGAATTTCTCAATGTTGTAAAAAGAGCCTAAAATGGATTAATGCACACACCTCTTGTTAATTGTTATAGTCAATTGTTTGAAGATGTTGAGACTCTTCTAAACATTTAACTATGATAGTGTAAAAAGAATAGAAGATCACTTTCTCTTTAGTGGGTAATTACCGTAATGTGCACTAAGGGAGAAATTGTCACTAAATTTATTTAGGATTATTAAAGAGTGCCCCATAGCACTCGTTAAAAAGACACTTTAAATAAAATTAAAAACATGGAAAAAAACCAACATGTTTTTAACTGTTGTTGGAATGAAGATGCAAAACACTTTTTAGACGGCTAGTCTCGAAGTTGGGAGCCTAGTTATTATGTTAATCGGGGTATCAGTAGGACCGACCCAAGGGTAAGACCACTAAAGCCTTCACTTTAGTCCCACAGATTTTACAACCAAAAAGGTATCATATTCTTAAGAAAAAAAGGGACCAAATATTCAACTTTGCATTAGGCACCAATTACAATTAGAAATTATTACACCGGTCTAGGCATCATTCATCCAAAGGATGGCGGTTGAAGTGAAGTTAACAAAAACACTAGAGGTTATTCGAAACAGAAACCATATATTCAAGCGCGTCTTAGGGTGTATAGTAGTGTGCGATTAGAGTGAGATAACTAGAGGATGATAGTCGCAATTATATAGTGTCAGAATGACATTGTGACAACGTCGTTATTTTCTTTATTCTAATGAACAACTTGGCGACGAAACTTACACACAAAATGTCGAGTAATGTAGAATTGCTAGTTCAACTCCGCAACACATATTTGATGTTCCCACAATTTTTACCGTATGAGTTGTGCTTAGAAAACATAATCCGCTTTTTATATACCAATGCACAATTGTCTTGGTTTATATCTAAAATACTATTAAAGCTCAAGTACATATATATTCTTTGTCCAAAGCATAATGCTAATAACGACACTATTCAAATTGGTGTTTGTCTAGGAGAATCACAAGAAGCAGGTGCATTAAGAATAAGGCAAAAAATCAACCCCACGTCCCCTCCTAAATCTAAAAAACTATTCCCACCCTACCCACCAGAAAACCCTCTCTCTCTTCACTCCTCTCATAAATGAAGTATAATGTGCAATAACCAATGCACAAATTGCTACTCCCATTTTATGTGACGACAAATGAGGCAAAATCTCAGAACTTAGTAGGATTCTCTTCCCCTTATCAACCTTGTGACACTGCTCATTGGCACTTATTTCTGTTCAGAATTCCGTGTCCCACGCAACAGTATCTCAATACATAAATAATAATAAAGGCTTAAAAACAAAAATACCAAACTTAGGACACTTCATATTTCGTCGTACGATATAATAATGACGGTAGAACTGGAATGCCACATAATAGGTAAAAAAAAATGGAATGAGGATTTTTTTGTAGTGACAGATTTCTTCTTGTCACACAATATTCGTTTCATCAAAATCGGACGTTATAATCTCAAGATTAATATTTTGAATTTGATAAAATTAAATCTAAATTTTTTGGCCCATCGATCACCACTAGAAATTTGTTAATTTCCTGCAGATTTTAGTGTAAATTTTGTAGAAAACTCATTACATGTAGATTTTTCTAAGAAGTGCCACGATAATACTTTGTGGGTAAGTTTTTTTTGGCTTTAAAATCCTAGGGTAATTTCCTGCAGATAGTTTCCCTGTTAAATTCCGCAAGTAATCTTTCGCGAAATTTTCCTCGACTAAAACCGCAGTAAATGTTACATGTAAATTCACATGAAACTTGTTTTTGCAGGTATATCGATCTTGTTCGAATGATTGCATATATTGTTACTACGTAAATGTGGGATCTCTGAATACATAATAAATAAAGGGTCATGTTAACTAGTGCTTCGGAACACTAGTTAAGAAAGTAAAAAATAAATTTTTTTACTTCAAAACAACAAAGTTTTGACTTTTAAAAAGTTGAACATTCCACTTTTTAACAATTTTCAAAGCAAAATTGTTATATTAGTCTCTTTAACTAGTGCCCCAGGGGCATTAGTTAACATTACCCATAAATAAATTAGATACACAAGGAGGATGTACAAATGGTAGATATTTGAGCCCCTTTACCATTTGGTTCAGGTTTTGATTCATGACTGATGCGTATTAAAAAACATTTGTTCGAAGATGTCAATCCCTTAAATAGATGTCAGTACCTCAATAGAATTAGTTTTTGCAGTTCTGCGCGGAATATACCTTTATTTTACCCAAAAAATTATACATAAGAAGATCCATTCTCGCATATCAAGGTTGTATATGATATATGTATTTATGTCATCATATACAACGTTGACATGCAAACAAGAATATTAACTTAAAAAAAAAGTAATTGAATGTAATCACTATTTTTTTTTATTAATTTGTTTATGGAGGGATATATAAAATATTTTTTCCTTTTTGACTTCTCTAGTGATCGAAATGGTTAAAGTGGCCACCGCACATAATAAAGAAAAAACAAAAAATAAAGTGAGAAAATAAAGTTCCCCATACGAAATTATGTGGATCTAGAAAAGGCCAGAAAGCGAAAGTTCTTGTTAAATATGAATATTTCTTTTATGGAGAGAGAAGTTGAAAAATAATGCCAGAAAAAGAAGTACCAAACAAGAAAGCAATACAAAGAAATAATTTCGATACATTATCATGAGTAGATGAATCATGATTTTAGTGGAAATATGGGTCCAAAAATATTCTCAATTGAAATTTGTGAAATTTGGTTTTGTTTTGGAGGGAACTGGTGGGTCTTTGCTATAATAACAAATAGAACATAATTGTATCCTAGTTATAATAATACAAATGATTAATACAAAAATATAGAATGTAATAAGGGCTACGGTTGGTTGTTAATCCTTTTCACACTTAGGTGGTGATTACCCAAATAAAATATGAGTAGCAATCACAAGGCATCACTTTATTTTTCTTTGATGCTTGTAGGCTACTTATCTTTTAGTAGGTGTTGTCACGGAAAGATATGTCAATTATAGGTATCATAGGAGAGAGAATGAATGGTGGTGAATACTAATAGAGTTAAGTTAAGTGTAAATTTATACTAGCACTTAGTTTAACAAAATCACGATGATATCGGGAATTTGTTAATACCTTAAAATGTAGTTAATGTCAAAATTGTGATAGGTCATCGTGACCTGTAGTTCACACCGTGAATTTAAATATAAACTAAATTTATTCTTAAATTTGTAATCAAGTGGTCTGAGTGAGATGGTAAAATATTATGTAAGAGTTAGATTTAGGATATGATATCTAATCTGCTAAACGAATTAACAATTAACATTTGTCTATATATAATGTTAAGTGGAGTTTGAAAAATGTCAAAACCTAACTATGCCAAAGACAAATAAGAAAATAAGCCAAATTTGAAAACTCAAAAAACAAAATCATAGAACAAAAACAACATCTTAGAACAAAGATGTAAGAAAAGGGCACCTGAAACAGATGTGGAAAATAAAAAGTTTTGAGAAATGATAAACTAGTGCACGTGTGATTTTATCATTGCTTATAGATTGAGGCCAGCAGATTCAGAAAATGCCCCGGGGACCATATGAATAGTACTCAATTTGAAGAGTTAGATCTTCTTATTGACTTATTTTGTGTTGCTACCCTTCTTTTATTAGCAGCATCACCACTAAAACATGGACAGAGAGGAAGGGGTATAATTAACTATGATTATCTATCTTTTTAAAATAATTATGATCACAATCATAATTATGGAAGGGTCATTATACCCTAGTCTAGATACACTGTTTTGTAAGAATGACAATCATGGATAAAGACATATCATTGTGATATTACTTTCCATTGTTCAAATTTCAACAAATTAATTGAAATACATCAAAGTTCACACCAAGGGAGATTCATCATGTGAAGACAAAATTAATATGAAATGTCACTATGAAAGAAGAGGAGTAATGATATGCTTTGCTAATTACATAATGAGAATAGAATGCATACATCTCATAAATATAAATGTATACAAATTAACAAACAATTTTTTAGCTTACTCATGCTTAGATAAGAGTGTTATGATATATTTTAATTTAAAAAAAAAATTATTTGAACTCACTCTTCCACCCTAACAATAAACCCAAAACCAGCAAGAAAAACAAAGAATATGATTATTATTTTTTTGGTTAAAATTACATGAAAAATGCTCTTAGAGTTTTTTTATTCTGACAATAAGCTCATTCTTACAACAAGTTCCAACAATAATAACAATATTAATTAATAAGGATTCATATCATATAATAATATATATAGATTTACCATAGTGCATTGAGGTATTCAAAAAAATTAACATTCACTCCTTCATAACAAAACCAAAACAAAATAGAAGCAAAGATATTAAATGAAAAACCAATAGCATCTAAAGAAAATTAATAAGGAATAATTATTAAGAATTTTACTAAATGCCAGCTTGCTCAAGATATATCTGATACAAGGAATGATCATAAGAATTGAGATAAGAGACATACAGAATCAAACAATAACAATAACATATATAGACCTAAATTTTGTTGATGAAAAATAGGCATAATAATATTAATAATAAATATGTAACTTAATAATAACCTTTAATCACATTTAATTTCCTTAGAATTAAAACTAAAAACATAAAATAAAATAAAAAATGAGGAAAATAAATATAAATAAAATTAAAATTACTATACTGTGGTAGTGGTGGCAGTACTAAAATCAGTTGTAGAAGTTGTAGCACCACCACTACCACCAACAGTGTTATCACCTGCACCACCGTTACCACCACCACCATCATCATTCCCACCACCACCACTACTACTCACAGCTGCAACTGTCACTGCAGGTCTCTTTCTCTTCTTTTTCTCATAAGGAATTCCTCTAGCTTTAGCCTGTCCTTCCCTTACTTCCCTCAAGTAAATTCTCACAGCTTTAGCGCCGAACGGATTAGACTCAGGACGACCTCCGTTTTCTTCGTAGGCCGCTCTGAGTCTTCCGATCAACGCGTCCAAACTCCCCCACGCCTGTTTTAAAGGACAGGCACAGGGAGCAGGTGGATTCGGGTGTCCAAAATATGGACACCCGGATACATGAACTTTAGTCTTCCCAAATTGATCAAGATATTTTAAAAACTCGATCACATGTGCTCCACTGCATCGTACAAGCGTCAATGGTGGCTTATGGTTTTGTAGATATTGTAAGAAAGTGTTCCAATCTCGACGTTTTTGTGATTCGTAACGGCTTGGTGGTGCTGGTGGTGGTGCTGGTGAAGATCCCTCCGGTTGTACGACAATCGGAGGAGAAGTTGTTGTCGTTGTTGTTGACGATGGAAGTTGTTCTGAGGGGGCTCCTGCTCCCTCAGATGATGGATCCATGATGGTGGAGAATATGTAGAAGGTGTATTAAATTAGGGTATTTAATTTATGACCTTTGTGGTTTTTTTTGCTTGTGGTGTGAAATGGTAGAGTTGTGTTGTTGTGAATGAGAGTGGTTTTGTGTTTCACGGGGAAAGGGTTTCTTTTTCTGGTTTTGGTGTGAAGGAGAGCGTTTAGGGGTTTTGAGAGTGAGAAAGAAAAAAAGGAAGAAAAAATGAGAATTTTGTAAGAGAAAGAGAGAGAAAGAGAGAGATTGGTGATGGGACGTATAAAAGCATAGCTGAATGAATGAAAGAATTCAGACTGAGAGAATGGTGAAGGGTTGCTTTGCTGACGTGGGCAGGGGACATTTCAAATTAAATATAGTACTCAATTATCTCACATAATCTTTTTTTATTTGTATGATTTTTGTATTTATTGGAGTATATCATCTATATTGATTATGTGATGACAGAGTGAGTTGTATATATACTTCAAGAGTAGGTAATATAGTGTAAGTTTAGGACTTCGGAATGTGTTTTTTTTTTTAAAAGGTTTTAGATTTGATTTCTCTTATCATAATAATTTTTATGTCGAGTCGGTTCATACATGATATTGATGAGTTATGACTTTAATTAGGTTTATGGTGGAATCAGTCCTCTAGATTAATCGTTTTTAGGTTGGGGTATTACGTTTCCATGAAATGAATTATATTTGGAAGCACTCAAGTAAAAGTGTACTTAATATTAAATTTAAAGGTAAAATCAATTGTATAAGTCAAAAGTTATGGAGTTTGAAAAATATAAAAATCATGATAAATCAAAACGTACATATTAGAGATTCAAAAATCACGATGGAAGAGCTCTAAAAGGGCAATGGTGATCATCCACTATTAATGCTATGTTTGCATTAGCGGTGAAAAGGTAGGAAATTAACGTGCGTCCATCAAGAAGCTACTATATGGAGCTTCTCAATATCACATTGGTTTGTATATTGTCAGTGGCGGAGCCCTTCATGGGCTGGGGTGGGCCACGGCCCACCCAGAAAAATTAAAAAATTAACGATTATAAGTCTACTTTGCGAGATTTTATACAATTTTATGTCAGTTTTAGGTTTCGGTTGATCTAAATTCTCGCAAAGTGATGAAGTGGCCCACCCAAAAAATTTAAATAATTCAATTATAGGT
>Ga0228711_1000514_pt1 | contig 48159 bp, 37 predicted proteins | sample MedpolnodulmetaG_2_FD_177996 | JGI IMG/M metagenome (GOLD analysis project Ga0228711, IMG submission 177996) | Root nodule microbial communities from Medicago polymorpha collected in Santa Monica, California, United States - brown nodules | ecosystem: Host-associated > Plants > Roots > Nodule...
TAATTTTATATAAATCTACTTTCTAATCTAATTCACCGTTTTTATAATGAATTAACAAATGCCAAACTCATAATGCGAGAGCGGAGGGTTAGTATTTGTTAATTCATCATCTCAAATATCAATTCATGATGCGAAAGCGGAGCTTTGATATTGGAACAAGTGAATTTAGACAAGGGTTGTGAAACATGAGAATAGTCTAGCAAACCTTGAGACATATAAAGTTTCGTTCTTCAAGGATTCTAATAGCAATCAACCATGAGAATAGACGTGGTTGCTAAAGGAACACACTCACTGCACCTCGAGAGAGGCTTTGATACACTAAAGAGAAACTTGTCTTTAGAAAGTAGGTCCAATATAAAGTTATGGTTCAGGGTTTGCTTGTGACGAATTTGTCATTACGATGAACCAATGATCCCAAGGCGCTTTTTATAATTATTGTTTTAAAACCTTTAAAACCCAATTTCTACTATCAAACTTTCTTCTAATTACCTCTTAAAAGTTAATAGAATTAAACAACTCCTTGTCGGAACGATACTCTCTTTTTACTACTTCGGTGAAACCGTGCACTTGCGGTTTTGCTCATCAAAATGCATTGTTAACATCAAGTTGATATAATGGCCAATTTTTTTTGGCATCAATGGAGAGAAAAAGCTGAACTGTGACTAGTTTGGCGACAGGTGCAAAGGTATCATGATAATCGATGCCTTGAACTTGAGTGTAGACTTTGGCAACTAAACGAGCCTTATATCTCTCAATGGAGCCATCAGAGTGATATTTGATTTTGTAAATCCACTTACAACCAATTGCAGATTTACCTTCAAGGAGTGGACATAAAACTCAAGTGTTGTTTGACTCAAGGGCTTGAATCTCCTTAACCATAGCGTCACGTCATTCAACTGATTTCATGGCTTGAGAATAAGACTTTGGTTCTTTATTTTCAATGATATTAATGAGAAAAGATCTATGGGAATTACTTAGATTGGATAATGATAAATAATTTTCCAAAGGAAAATTAATTTTTGATGTAACATTATTAATTTTACATATATAGTCCTTGAGATGAATTGGAGGATTACGAATACGTTGAGAATGACGATGATTTGGAGGGTTCATTTCTGTAGAAGGAGAATTATTTGAGAGAGATTCTGCAGAAAATGATGGAGGATTAGATGAGGCATCATCTTTAAGAGTGGAAATAGTCACAATTGTATCATTTGAATTATCATTGTGACTATTTTCAAGAGGAATGTTAGGATGAGTTGGTGAACCGGTAAATAGGTCATCAAATTCATTATCAAGAATTTGAGTGTTAATGCTTATTGCATTATTAAATGGAGGGGATTGAATATCTTGATAAGGAAAAACAGTTTCATGAAGATGAACATCGCGAGAAACATATATTTGACGAGTTTTCTTGTCATATATGTGGTATCCTTTTTGATTAAAAGGCTAACCAACAAAAATACCAAGTTTGGAACGCTCATCGAATTTATGTTGAATGTTCATATTTTTAGCAAAACATAGACATCCAAACACGCGAAGTGATGAGTATGAAGGAGGAGAACCAAGTAAAACTTGATGAGGGGATTTAAATTTTAGGATTGGAGTTGGAAGTTTATTTATAAGATAGGTTGCAGTAAGAACACATTCACCCCAAAATGGAAGAGGTAAGTTTGCTTGAAAGCGTAAAGCTCTTGCGACATCAAGAAGATGTCGATGTTTTCGTTCCACAACTCCATTTTGTTGTGGAGTTGCAACGCAACTGGGTTGATGAATAATTCCATGATCATGAAACCATGTTTGCATTTGTTTGGACAAAAATTATGAACCATTGTCAGAACGAACAATTTGGAGTTGAGGAAGAAAAATGTCTCCGTTACCAGAGTTGATTTGATCAATTTTGATATTAAATTGACGATTGATTTGATTATAAAAATGAACTAACATAGTGAATGTTTCAGATTTATGTTGCATTAGATACAACCAAGTACATCGCAAATAATCATCGACAATGGTTAGAAAATAGTGTGATCCATTATTAGATGGAATGGAGAATGGACCCCAAATATCAACATGAATTAGTTCAAAACAATGAGATGAATTAGTTGTTCTTAAGGAAAAGGGTAAATGTGGTTGTTTTGCGCGTGGACAAACTTCACAATAAAAATCTTTGTTTGCATTAATTTCTGGTGAATTTTTAACAATGAAATTGAAACGAGACATAGATGGATGACCTAGGCGTAAATGTCATAGGTCAAACTTATTACAATGCTTAGAACTAAAAAAGGAACTTAATGGATGACTAAGGCAATAGTGATCTTTGTCATGCTTATTTGAGACTAAATCTTCATTCAGATAGAAGAGTCCGTTGCGAGCACTACCCTGACCAATCATCTTCTTCGTTGCTTGGTCCTGAAATATGCAACCAGAAGATGAAAAAATTGCATCACAATTTATCGATTCTGTTAATTGTGAAACAGACAATAGATTGAATTTGAAAGTTGGAATGTGGTAAACATTCGTGAGTAGAAGTGATGGTGAAATATTGACAGTGCCTATGTGTTTCACAAGCGCTTGAAAGCCATTAGGTTGTTGAACTGAGATTTGATTATGAACAGGAGAATATGAAGAAAAAAGGGAAAGAGATGTACATATATGGTTAGAAGCACCAGAGTCAATAATCCATGAAAACAGAATACAAGTAAAAGTTGTACCTACTAAATTCACTGATGATCCCACATTGTCCTCTTTGGCTAAGAGAGTCAGAAGCTTGTGATATTGTGCACTTGACAGTTGATTAGCGGAAGTGGATGGTGATGTTTTTGTTTTCTTCTATGGCTTATTTGGGTTACTTGGGAAACCATGAATTTGATAACAAGTAGTGATGGTATGACCATGCTTGTTGCAATGTTCACAGAAAGGATGCTGACGTTTTCCTGGAGTGAGATATGGCGCTTTAGAAGTTTGGAGTGCAGCAGATTCTACATCAGGAAATGGCCAAAAATTGATCTCTTGTTGTTTTTCTTCTTGGCGAACAATATTGTAGATACGTTGAATCGAAGGGAATGGATCCATCAGGAGGATTTGACTACGAACAGCAGAAAAACGTTCATGAACGCCTTGAAGGAATTCCATGGCACGATCTTGATTTTGTTGATCAAGGATGCTTTTAGCATTACCAAGGATACAAGGATTGACAAGAGCAACAGAGTTGAGTTCATCCCAAAGAGATTTGAGTTTGGTGAAATAAAGAGAAACAGACATGCCTTCTTGTTTGAGGGCAGAAATTGACTGTTTTAGTTGATATATTTTATATCAGACCAGATTTGTGTTGAAGTTTCAGCATACAAAATACTAGGACAAATCTCAGTTGAAACTGAGTTAAGAATCCAACTTGCAACCAAATCAGTGCATCGTTGCCATGTAAGGATGTCTTCTTTCTTCTTTGGAATGGTTTTTGATCCATCAATGAAACCAAATTTGTTTTTTGCACGAAGTGCCATTGTCACTGCACGACTCCATGAACCATAGTTATCACCTGTAAGTGAAGGGGTGACAAGAACCTGTAACTGATACCATATAAGAATAGGATGACTAGTATAAGAAATAAGGTATGAGAGTATTGATATCAGAATTGTGTATTATACAAGAATACAAGAATATTACGTAATAATGACTAGCCTATAATATGATTATAATATAAAAACTATTAAATACATTACATGAGTCAACTTTTGTACAAGGAATCTGTCATGATGTGCTTCTTTAATTCCATAATATGCATTTATATGTCAATGATCATTAATGTTGACCACATTCCATGATATACTCTCGACACTATTTTATTAGTATAGACTCACTAATTTATTTCACGACTGAACTTTTTATTTTTTAAAAGAAAGTGGGGAAAAAGTTCAAATTACCACCTTAAAAAGATTTAGGGTTCGGGGGTTAGTTATATTTAGGGAAGGTATTAGCACCCTAAATATTCGTAGTACTCTACGAGAACCTCTTGATTTTATTTAACTTTATGTGCTATAACTTGTTTCCTTTTTTGTTTAAAAGAAGGAATTAAGAGTAGTGATTAAAAGAAAACGAAACATTTTTATTTACATTTTTTACTGATTTGGAAGGACAAGTCCTTTGCCTACGTACCCGTGAGAGATCAAAACCTCGTAGTTTGGGGTAAAAATTACCGTTTGATTTGTTTTGTTTTTTTTATTAGTTTTGAAAAAGTTTTTAAAATAAAAAGTCAAGTGGCAAACATGAATTGGTTTGTATTTTTTATAATAAAGAAAATTACTCAAAGTAGAATTAAAGTTGATTACAATTAGATTAAGAAAGAAAAAAAATGGGAATCACTTGATTTAGAATCAAGGTTTGTTATGAAAATATTTTTTGTGAATTTTGATTATTTGCATGTTTTTGTTCTTTTTAATTATTAATTAAAACCTAAAAATTAAATTAACGTGACAATATAAATAAAAGCGCGGGAATTTCGTAGTGACATTGGATCACCACAAAATCCCTTAATCGTCTAACCTAATTTTTTTTTTTTGCATTTTTTCAATATATAAAAACCGAAATAAATAAATAAAAGGACACATGCATGATTCTTCTCATTTATATTTACATTGGACCTAAATACATTCTAAATGCTGAAAAATAAATGACAATAATTAAAATGCTAAATAGAAATAAAATGAAATGCCAAAATGCTAAAAAGAAATAAAATAAAAGAAAATAAAAGAAAATAAAATGAAGGGACAACTGAAGGGACAAAATTTCGAAGGGACTTTTCCGAAGGGACATACATATTTAAAGGAGGAAAAGAATAGCTCGTCAACACAAGCTAAAGGAAGGAGAAGAGAGAAAAGTTCTTTGACAACTGAAGAGAACTTTTGGTGTCCTTTGAAGTGTGGAATGATGACTCTATTTATAGGTGAGGAGGTTGATGAAAATGAAAAAGTAGTTTAATGGTTTTTTATGGTGATTAAAAGGCTTCGATGATGATTTTTGGAAGAGGAATGTTGACATTGCACTGATTGTAGTGTGGAGTAAAAAAAAAAATTGACCCTGGACAAATTATTTTTGGACTTACTAAGAAAAAAAAATAACATAAATAGAAAAAAAAAATAAAACAAAAATAAAATAAAAGATGGAAATAAAAATAAAATAAAAACTAATAAAAATAAAAAATAAAAAAAGACTAATAATAAGATAAAATAAAAAGCGAGCCCGAAAGCAAACTAAAAATGAGGTATTTTAAAATACCTCTCTGCCGAATTTTTCTTTAAAAAGTTTGAAAATATTTCGAATTAGAGGGTGTATAAATGTAGGACCTTAGGTCAAAAATTGAGGTATCACATGTATAAACAAAATCACTAAAATCACAAAGCTCAAAGACACTCGACCAAGACCCGTAATAATGCTAGAAAAATACAAAAGGTGAGAATTTTTACGACACATAAAGACATAAAGAGAGAACAACAAAAAGCTGCATGCTATTGATTGCCATACAAGAAAATATCCAAAAAATACAAAAATCCATGTTCCCACTAAAAACAAAGGATTTTTCATATCCCAGATTCCGAGTGTGGTCACAAGAATTCACATCTTTTGGACCAAATGAAGACAAGCTATGTGCAAATAAAGTAACTGTTTTAAACATGTATTTCCTTTGATCATATTTATAAATAAAAAATAATTTTTTAGATTTATTTAATAATAAATGTATCTGACTTTTATATAAATGGGATATATTAGTCATTCAATAAACTTGAAAAGTTGTTTTTGTTATAAATATGACTAAAGAGATGTTAAATAAGCTTGTTCACGTGGAACATATAACCCGGTATATTTATTCAAAAGCTGTTGCAGCTAATTAACTATGCATTGCAATCTATTGATACTTATTTCTGCTCTACATTATGTCACCATGCAATCTATAAATATCCAAAGAATTTGAACACCGTTTATCCATGAATTATAATAGCAATTAGCACAACATGTAGCGTATCATCATTTATAAATTTGTAATCGAGTCTCCAAGAAGACACCTAAACCATAAGTTCATCTCTATCATTCAATCGAATTTGATTATTATACAATTAAAACCGAAGTGATGATAATTTGCTGTGTCATTTTTAATTACAATCAAACACTGGTAAATGGTTTTGAATCTCACTCCTAAAAACTAGCTCAAGTGATTTTTTTTAAGGAAAACTAGCTCAAGTGATGATGGTGTCGAAACACGTACATACATTTAACATTGTCATCTAACATCGCGGACTATGTAGGATTCTAATACAACTTTAATAACACTATAAGTATAAGTTACTTGGTCACACTACTCATTGGATTGTATTTGAAACAATTTTGCCTTTTTTTTTTTTTTTTTTTTCTTTCATGCACTTGGTTTTTAATTATAAGCATTTCCTTTCTTTCACCTATATTTAAATATAAATGGAATTATAATTACAATTCTATCCCTTTTACCTTTTTATTTAAATCAAAAAAATAGTATATATAAAATGGGCAACACTACGAATTTAAATTATCAATTAAAATACATAAGTGCTATACAACACGAGACGAAAGCCAACGAGCGGTATTTGTGGAAATCAAGCGGTGGAAAGGAAAACATGGGGAGAGAGAATGTAATTAGTTAATGGAAAGAAAAACATCCAAGGGTGGTAATAGCTTCGCCGTTTCTCGTGCATGGTTTATGTTGTCACATAAAGCATTTTCCATTAAAATATTATTTGAACTCCATTAAAATAGGAATAACACAATTACAGTATGAATAATATTTGACGTTATTAAAGGAAAAATTATTTTAAATTTAATTGTCAACAATATTTTATCATAATATATGTCAAAATTGTGAATAGACGAACACGTTAATACCCTTCTTTTTCAGGTATGTTATAAAAGTTATGAGTCAAGGATTTTTTTACTCAACCAGAATTAAAGCTTGGACATCATAGCTCCCAACTCCCATTAGCATCACACTCCAAATAATGGAGGAGAATTCATGGGGGAATTGGTGGTCTTGCGATTTGGTAATACAATAACAAGTCATATTATACATTATATATTTATATTCTTAATTAAAATATGATGATATTTTATGTATATAGATCATTGTATGAACTCCTCCAATATCTATAAAAACTACCACTTGATTAATTACTGTTTTACAAATGATTCGTTCTTAGGAAATGGAAGAATGTTTAAGTCACACCAACAACATATTTGATGAAGAGTTCCTCAAGGATATCCTGAATCAGACACCACAAGATCAATCCAGTAGTGTCCTTATTGCCACAACTGCCCTAGTCAACAACTCATCCATCAATGTGTCACATTCAACTCAACATGCTGAAGAAAAGCCAACCAACTCATCATCAACGGCTAACCAAGGGTCGAATTTGAAGAAGCCTCGAAACGCTTCGGATATACCAGATCACATAATGTCAGAGAGGAATAGGAGACAACTACTTACAAGTAAGATCATAGAACTTTCGGCCTTGATACCTGGATTGAAGAAGGTTAGTATGTGATATATTATATTAAACCTAGATGAATGAGTAAATTTTTATAGTAGTTATAGAAGCTACAAAATAAAAATTATCTAATGACTGTGTAGATTGATAAGGTTCATGTGGTAACGGGAGCTATAAATTACGTGAAAAAACTTGAAGAACGTTTGAAAGAGCTAGAAGAAGACATTAAGAAGAAAGATGTAGGATCCGTGAGCACCATAACAAGATCTCATGTCCTAATTGACAAAGACAATACAATCGGTGAAATGAACACCGAAGAATGTTACGGGGGAAATGAATCACTTCTAGAGGTTGAAGCTAGGGTTTTAGAGAAGGAAGTGTTAATCAAGATTTATTGTGGAATGTAAGAAGGGATTGTGGTCAATATAATGTCGCAGCTTCAAATTCTTCATCTTTCCATAACAACTACCAATGTCTAGCCATTTGGAAATACTCTTGACATCACCATTATTGCCCAGGCAAGTAATTACCAAAAAAATAATTATAATAATTAAGAAGCATGATACCAACTCAAGTTTGATTCTTATCCAAATTTAATTACTATAACCCTATCTATAACCGTATATTACAATGTAAGTTACTATTTGTGTTTAAATTTTTGTAATTGATTCTACAGATGGGTGACAAATACAAGTTGACAGTAAAGGATCTAGTGAAGAAACTTAGAGTAGTGGCTACGTTGCAGGCATGTGATGATGTGCAACAATGAAGTTAATTTAGTACTTGGGATTTAAAGCCATTGCTAATAAATTTTGGCAGATTCAAAAGAAAATAATGTGTTTATCTCTTGCTTTGTTGTATATATGTATCATCGTATTGAATGAAGATCCTCAAATTAAATAATAAAGATTTTATAAGATTTGAAAAGTAATTGAACATTACAGAACATGACGTGGGGATCCCTTTCTAATATCGTCTGTACAGAAGACGCTGCATGGCCCATGCTGGCGAGATGATCAATGCGGAGGCAGCTGTTTGCTTTCCAAATAATCGTAGTTTTTACATGTACTACTATCTGTCTGTACCTGTGGGATGCAAGTGAAAATTCATCCTTTCCCGTACTAAATCCTACCGTTAAAGCATCCTTTGTCTAAATGAAAGGATTCTTTTTAAAATCATATTTATAAAAGAAAGTTAAGTCAATAAAAATTGATGTACCTCGTTTAAAACTCAGCTTAGATACATCAATTTTTGTTAACCAAACTTTCTCTTATAAACAGACTGAAAAAGAGTAGATTAAATGAAGGATTAAATATGTTTTTAGTCCTTATAAATATATCAATTTTTCGTTTTAGTCCCTCTAAAATTTTCCTTCAACTTTTAGTCCCTATAAAATTTTCAATCACTAATTTTGGTCCCTATTTTTAATTTAATTTTAGTATTTTTTTTTTAATGAAATTGTGCAGAAATGTGTTGAATATTGTAAAAATAATTCCCAAAAAAATTAGAATTTTTTAACAAAACATAAATTTAATATGAACTTTTAACCATAAAAAATATAAAAATTCATGTTTTGTTAAAAAATTCTAAATTTTTTTGGAAGATATTCTTATAATATTATGAATTTTTCTGTAAAATTTTATTCAAAAATATGAATTCTACATATGAGTTTACTTTAAAGGAGGGACCAAAAATGAAGTTAGAAAATTTTTGAGGGACTAAAAGTTGAAGAAATATTTTAGAGGGACTAAAACAAAAAGTTGGTATATTTATAGGGACTAAAAACATATTTAACCCTTAAATGAAAGGATTATTTTTAACTTCGAATATATAAACTTTATATAATTTAAAACAATAAATAAAAAGAAAACATGGAAATTAACATAAAATTAAAAATTAAAGTGGAACACTAAAATTGTGGCATGTATTTAATGTAAAGGAATGTAAAGCATGAACAAAATAATAGAGCTTAGAAAAACATTTGATTGTATAGGCATACGTTTGTGGCTTACAAGTATGGTCTGGCTCGTCATCTTGTAGATGTATGTTTTCTCTTTCTTCCAACTTCATAATTTAAAAGTATCAACTCCCTCCGTTTTAAAATGACTGTCATTAAGAAATTTATTAATTAAAAAAAATAGAGATGTTATTTTACCAAATTATTTTAATCAACTATTGGTTTGTTTTTTATTAAAGAAAAAATAATACTTTGGAAGTAATATATAGTATTAAATGAAGGGTACAATTGAAAAGAAAAAGTTATTATTGCATTGGAAACTCACAGTGACATTCATTTTGAAATAATTTTTTTCCTAAAACGACACTCATTTTAAAACGGATGGAGTATTATATTAAAAAAACAATATCCAGTAGTATTTATTTCATGAGAAATGATATTTGTACAACTACTTTGTGATAACTTTTTGACAATTTTCTCTCTCATACTCACATTATCCTTTTATTTCCTCTCTTCTTTTTTCTCTCTCCATTGTTTTTAACCAATGAAAAGAGAGAAAAAAGAAATTGTCACCAAAAGTTGTATCAAATGATTGTTCAAATATCACTACTCTTATTTCTATGTCTTGGGGTAGAATAGCAAGCTAATCTAATCAAACTATGAACTTGTAGTAAAAAAAACTTCTATTATGTTGTTATACATTTTTTATAAGTAACGTGAAGCCTATTTACAAAGCAAAGAGATCGATCACGGAGATAAATTAGAAAATCAGTTATAAGCATTTTTGTATTTTTAGATATTTCAATGATATGGAAACTGTTGAATAAAATAGAAAAGAGAGACATGTGATAAAAATCGCGTCTAAATAACAATACGGAAGATTTATTATATAGGAATTAAGTAGCTTGGAGACTAAGCTATAATATATTTACAGAACGAATATTTTAAATAATACTCTATCAAATAACTTAGAAAGTAAACTAAATTTTATTTACAACGTAAATATATTATTTACTATTTATTTAAATATCAAGACAAACCATGGTACTGTCAATAGTATAAGGCTTGCTAAGACAAAACCTTCTGAGACTATTGATAACAACAATTTTTAAAATAGCAAGTACTCTCAAAAGTGTTTGAAAGTGTTTAAGTTTGTTTGTGTTAGAGTGTAGTGTACTCTCAAATCTAGCTCTGTGTTAAGTGCAGTTTATACCCTAACTTTTGATCCATGGATCGGTTCGTAACTCCTCAACAATGGATTGGACGTAACTCCTTAACAGGGGCAATCAAATGTAAGTATCAATAGGAGCAATTTTTTGTTTTCGACGTGCATGTGAGTATTTAAAGGTACTTAACGAGCAGTTTACATATTAAACATACTTTAAATATTTGTGTGATTCCTTTTTCTACAGGTTTTAAGAGATTAATCCGGCCGAACCGACCCACTTTACTAGCTCTAGATTTTAGTTGTATATGATATGATATCATCAGCAGACTACCTATGCTGGTTCACCTAAAAAAAACTATGCTAGCTGTTGAGTACAACATCCGGTCATTAATATAAACAAAATTTTCTATTTTAATTCATTTGATTAATGATGTATAGAGCATATACATTATTTATTGAATGAACTTAAAATATGAATTTTTATTTATAATAGTTAAGGTGTATATAACTATATAAATGACATGGTTGAAATTGATGATGCATAATGAACTATGTCATGAGAACAAATATTAAATCGGTGACGGTAATTTTCTTTGAACCCACATGTGGTTTTCATAGATTAGGATTTTTAGACATTAACATGCTACTCTCACTACCCCCTATACTTGTTGTCTTTGATTTTATTTTTTTTATGTAAAATGTTGATGGTAAGAAGTTTGAAATGAAAATTGTGTCTTGAAAATGGTACATTCAAAACATTGAAATTTTAAAATGGAACTTTTTTTTACATAAAACTTACAAATTATTTCTATTTTAAAATTCTTAACAAATGCCCTAAGGTCACCTGCTAGCAAAACTTTTTTTTATTTACTTATCTTTTTCAAAGTTCAATGTACATGATTATTGTTTTGTAGACAATACCCTTAAATATTTAAGGTAAAGAGATAAATATATAAAATGAGATAATAAATAATTAATGGTGAGAAACAAAAAAGACAAATAATTATATCAATATTAACTAAGTAGTTTGTTCTGCTAGACCATGCCATTGTTGGTAGCAAACAGCTTATTGGATAATATCTCCTCAATATTATATCAAAAAGATCATATTTTTTGTCAAGTAGTCTGATAACGAGATATTCATCTCATAAGGTGAATAAGTGGAGAATTCAAAGTTCGAATCTCAATCTATCCATATTACATACGATGTCTCTATCAATTGAGTTATATTTACGGGATAAGAAGATAATATTTTATTAACTGTAGTTTATTTGTTGTATGTTTAGTAACTATGAGTCAGGATCCGTTGACACCAGGTGTAAGTCATAAGACTTACACCAAATCTCAACCATTAAGTTTAGTTGATCTCACGGTTCAAATTATTTATTTGATCAAAAGAAACTAATAAACCACACCACCGTGGATTCGAGATCTTACAATTAAAATAAATATGCTCTCTGTCACATTAAAATAAATCAAGGCATGAACAATTCTTTCTTTTAATGATTTTTCCTGAACCTTGTTCTTCAAAGTGTAGATCGAGGAACCCCACTAACTGCAGCCAAACTCATAGACTTTTAGAATATCTGCAAGAAGAGTATTTACATTCATCTAAGATGGCAGCGACTCTCGGAAGCTTACCGAACAAACTGTAAATTGCCCAAGTTTTGAAGATCTCAATTGAGATATTATTATGAAGATTACCGAACACCATAAAAAAAGTTGAGATATAGTTGTATAAATTTGAACAAATTTAAAAGTCAATCTGCACCTGGGTTTTATATTTTCATCTCAACAAACCGTAAATTGATAATATTGAAGCCCGAATTGTGAAGATTTCAATTGGCACTTTGAAAAAAGAAGGATAGAAAAATAATCTAATGATTACAGGAGAAGAAAGGGAACAACCCACATGAAGTCTTCTTCCAATCTGTGAAACACTGTCCATGGATTCAATTAGCATCGCGAGAATGGAGAAAAGAGAGATAGGAGAAGACGGAATTACATGTGACTCGCTTTTGGTGTTTTTTTGTTTTAATTTCATAGATGATTATGAACCATTAGATCAATTTAATTTAATGATTGAGATTTGGTGTAAGTTTTATGTCTTACACCTGGTGTCAATGGATCCTGACTCAGTAACTATTCATTCGTTTATATTATTATGTATTGTTAAGATTTTATATTGACTAAAGATTTTGTTTATTTTTTCGCAATTTGTCTGAAGCCCAATTCTCTCTAGTAATAAATAATATTCAAATTTACATTTTTTTGAAAGAGACGAGTTAGTCCCTCTAATACAAAATAATACTCAAACAAAGAGATTATCATGTCTCACGTACGAAAAAATGTTAAAGAAAAACTCAAATATGATTTTTTGTCAAGGATTGAATTGAGCCGCAAACAAATTATAAGAGACCAAATTGGATCATTAGTCCTTCATATTACATTATATTGAAACTATCTATAGTCTCCTTATCGATGATAGATACATAATGTTAACAACAATAATGCATCATGTGGTTATATATGCTTGTGCATGGTATGGTAGATCATTTAAGGGTTAGCAGTAGCCGTAATTTGGATGCTTTCCTAACACACGATTAGTATCAAGTACAAGTTATCTTAGAATTTGTGTTGAGTGATGATCTTTGAGTTTTCACAACACATGGATTAAGTTGACATTGAGTACTTTTATCTACTCAAAGTGGAACTTCTAACAAACATGGAATTGGTAATAATGTTAGTAAAGTACAAAAGATGTGAATTTTTACAACACATTAAGTATGTGTTTGGTTTCACATCTACAGCAATAGACTCACGTTTGCACACACTTCTCAAGATATTTCCAACGTAAAAGCCACAAGCTCAAATTTGTAGAGTTTGGATTTCCCATGTTTGAGAGAGTTGGAACACAAATCCAGACAAGCAATAAGAAGAATAATAGAAAGCTACGTGTCATTTGGGTATCATAAAGAAAGAAAAAGAAAAGAGAACACAGAATGCAAAGATTCATGTCCCCACCAAAAAAACGATTATTCATATCCTAAATTCACATCGTTTGTTATTGATCCTTATCAAAACTATCCACATCTTGGACCCTTTTCCAAAAAAAAAACAAGACCAGCTATGTGCACATGTAGTAATTGTTCTAAGCATAGAGGCTGTTTAATTATAATCTTTTTCTTCCTTTTATGTTATAAAATTGTGAGACATTGTTCAACTAGAAAGCTAAGGCTTGATAGGTACCTACCCTTTGGAGAGAATCTTCTACAGTATCACCTTGGTCTCTTGATCCAAATAATGGAGGAGAATTCGTGGGGGAATTGGTCTTACGAATTGGTAATACAATAACAAGTCATATGATATATTATAAACTGTATATGTATATTCTTACTTACAATATGATGATATAATATGTATATATAGATATCATGTATGAACTGTGAACTCCTCCACTAACTATAAAAACTACCACTTGATTAATTATTGTTTTACAAATTATTCGTTCTTAGGAAATGGAAGAATGTTTAAGTCACACCAACAACATATTTGATGAAGAGTTCCTCAAGGATATCCTGAATCAGACACCACAAGATCAATCCAGTGTCCCTATTGTCACAACTGGCCTAGTCCACAACAACTCGTCCATCAATGTCTCTCATTCAACACAACATGCTGCAGAAAAGTTAACCAGCTCATTACCAATACCAACAACTTATATATTGTCTTATGACAAATCCACTACATTGTTACCACCAACTGAAAAACACCATGATTCTTTGCCTTTGTCATCATCAACGGCTAACCAAGGGTCGAATTCAAAGAAGACTCGAAGCGCTTCTGAGACGCTAGATCACATAATAACTGAGAGGAACAGGAGACGTGAACTTACAAGAAAGTTCATAGAACTTTCAGCATTTATACCTGGATTGAAGAAGGTTAGTCTGTAATCTCATCACTAAATACGTGAACCAATTTCTTTCTTACTTTTTTTTTGTTGATAATTCAACTTTTATAGTAGTTATCATTGGATAGAAGACTTATTTAATGGCTGTGTAGACGGACAAGGTTCATGTACTAGGAGAAGCTATCAAGTACGTGGCACAACTTCAAGATCGTGTGAAAGAGCTAGAAGAACACATCAAGAAGAAAGGTGCAGGATCATTGATCACCATAACAAGATCTCATCTCCTTGATGACAATGACACTACAGTGGGTGAAATGAACACTAAAGAATGTTATGGGCACAATGAAACATTTCCAGAGCTTGAAGTGAGGGTTCTAGGGAAGGAAGTGTTGATCAAGATTCGCTGTGGGAAGCAAAAGGAGATTGTGGTCAATATAATGTTGCAGCTTCAAATTCTTCATCTCTCCATAACAACTACCAATGTCTTGCCATTTGGAAATACTCTTAACATCACTATTATTGCCCAGGCAAGTAATTACCAAAAAAAATAAAAATAAAATCAATCCATGAAAGAAAATTACTATAACCCTATCTATAACCATATATTACAATGTAAGTTACTATTTGTGTTTAAATTTTTGTAATTGATTCTACAGATGGGTGATAAATACAAGTTGACCGTTAAGGATCTAGTGAAAAAACTAAGAGTAGTGGCTACGTTGCAGGCATGTGATGATGTGCAACAATGAAGTGTGCTTAAGGCCAGTAATTTAGTACTTGGGATTTTAGAAGTTTTGATTAAAGCCATTGCTAATCACTTTGTTTTAATTCTGCCCTTGTATGGGATATAATCGATGAAAAGCAATAATGTGTGTTTGGCTTTGGCATGAGTTTATCTCTTGCTTTGCTGTAATATGTATCATCGTATTAGATGAGGATCGTCAGATTAAATAATAAAGCAATATGATGATACTCTTAGTAGATTATTAAATCAACAGAAAGTTTATTAAAATAATCTACTACTATTTGTTGGTTGCTCTTTTGTCCCCTCTATTTGCTCTTTATGCTGGAAAACAACATTCGGAAGTTACCTCCCAAAGCCTTTAAAACACAAAAAATGTCATTCGAAAGCTATCTCCTGAACGGTTTGCACATTTTTGGAGGGGCAAAAAGCAAACATCCTACTATTTAGCATCTAATTTGAAGACAACATTGTCTGGGCCCATCTCTGTGATCCACTTATAAACATGTTCATCTATCTATTTATTTAATATTTATTTACAAACACAGAAAAAAATTCAGGTGGAAGCATCGCAACTCGTGTCTCCATCCGTCAGTTTAGTTTGTGTAAACTTGTAAGTATAACAATGGTGCAGATCAGCCTAAGCAGTGTTTGTTTAGGAGATGATATTAGGAGCAGAAAAGAGAAAGGACTATGATGAACTCTTCTCTTGTTTCTTGATAATAAAAAAATAAAAAAAAACATTCCTTGTTTGTTTGCGAGCATTTTAAAACAAGGAAAATTTAAAATCTTCCAAAGCCTTTCCCTGTACCTATTTTTCCCTAGAACTAGCAGTGGTGTGTTTCCTTACCTCGTTCATGTCCCTCCCCTTTCCCGTTCAACTCCCAACAAAGTCTAATGAAATGATTCCTTTTTCTACCGTGCTTTTCTTCCCAGTAAGAGCTACAAGTTGACTGAGGATACTTTTGAAATGTTAGAGACAGTTCCATCATTTGCATTTGACAATGGCGGGTGTTCTTCCATCTTCCCACCCTCAAGACAAACCATGAGGTTACTAAGCTGTACAGTTTGAGAACAAATCAAACAGTGGTTTGGTTAGTTTGATGTATGAATATTCTTGAACACCAAATCAAACTTCCACCGCACCCCGCAACAAAACCCCTGCCAGGATTAAAAATAAGAAAGAAATAAGTGAAACAGTATTCACCTGCTTTTCTAGGTCCGTTACCCTATCAGTAGTCAGCTTTAAAGCCTTTTTCTCCCTGAAAAAAGTATACCACCCATCAGTTTGCAAACATCTGGACCAGATTTGCAATTACTTCAAGACATGGAAACTTAGAGCATGACAATTACAAAGTGGAGAAAAGGAACATCACTAAAAATGACACATTAAAGCAGCAACTGTTCACATTTAGTTTCATGGGACAAGACATCTAGAATATAAATACTATTTTGAGAAAACACATCACCAGTGACAATGAGTAATAGAGAACGGATAAAAGCATACCTCTCTTCGATCTCAAGTAACTTGGCTTTCCAGATCTCCTCGTTTTTCAAAAGATTGTCATTAAGCTGCAGACATAAAAACAACATAAATATTTGCCAAGTTGCAAGAAGTATTCATGTCTTTGTGATATACTACTTTTCTTTTTAACGGCAAAAAAAGATCTTGTGACATACTACTATTAATGAGACAACACAAATTCCTATGACATGGCTATAATTATTATTTTTTGACAAAGACATGGTTATAACTTGGATATATTATTGTGAAAAGAAGATCCCCAAGCATGACTTACAACTTACCTCATCCAGAAACTTCTTCTCTTTGTTACATCGATCAATCTTCGCCTGAATCTTATGCTGTTTGAGACTGACAGCCTTCTGAACTGCTACGGAAATTTTTCCTTCAGTTTCTTGTTCTACTTGTTGTAATAAGGATTCAAAATACTACAATTAAAAAGAGGGTTTTAAAATTGAATGTTTATACAAGACAGGAGGAAATTTTGGAAGATATACTGCAAATGACAAATGGAATAGGAATACACTCACCAATTTTTGGTTTTCAAGTTGTGTAGCAAGCAATTCATTGTATTCATTGACAATCTGTAAAAGAAAATGGATACATTAATATAGTTAATATAGTTCAATAAAAATTAAAAACTCATTGTATAGATATATCAAACTAAGATTTCAGAAAAGTATTAATGAAAATTGCAACATTACCGCTTCAACTTTACTATTAAGTATAGCCTCTCTCATGGCATTATCTCCACAGCTGCCACTGTCTGCATGCACACAGTGAGAGTTCAGCTCAACTAACTTCCCATCAGTTTTGGACTGAATAAGTCTATGGACATAGTTGTCTCCGACATAATCCCAGACACGCTTAGTTTCCACTTCTAAGGAATAGCAATGCTGCGTCTCTTTCCAGTGTATTATGGCATGCCCTCCTTTATATCTGAATCAAGACGATAAGAACTCCAGATGATACATATGGTTGCAACCAAACACAATTAAAAGAGAAAAGAAAGGAATACAAGCAATGGAAGAATTTAACAAAGGGGTTGAGGGACAAAAATTTCTCACCTTCCACAGCCAACAAACCCACATATAACACATATCCAAAGGTTCTCAGTGGTTTGACAAACAAAACATATAGAATTTTCAGCTTGTTGTTGGCAATAGCGGCATACCTGAAAATATAAGCAGGGGACTAGTATTGAATTCCTTAATTAACTAATAGACGGATTCAAAAACAAACACTTGCTATCAAACAAACCAAGAAATCCCAGCTGACATTAAGTATAAACATGAAAACATTCAATTTGTTCCGACACCCCAATCCCCAGAGTAGCTCACACGACACACAGTACAGTTACAGTCAGCTATTGCTCACGGGCATGCCCTATATAACATCATCTTCTCATGCATACATGGAAAGACAGGCAGCAGAACCACTTACAGGACAAGAAGAATCTGCCCATTTTGAAATACAGGAGCAATGGAAAGAATGATTGCATATGGTTGTAAGAATTCCACTCGTGTCTTGATCTAATCGCTCTGCAAAATAAGAAACACAAAAGTGACTAAGAAATATTTTAAACTGCCAATTTAAACGCTTAGTGTATACCAATGAATAGTTCAGTTCAGAATGTTCCATACATGCAACACAAATCATAAAACTAACACCACCAACAACAGTAATAACAATACTAATGAAAGAGTATATCTAATATAGAAACTAAACATATATGAATACTACCTTAAGAGCAAGTTTGGTAAATAAATTCTCCAAAAGTAGTTATAGGGAAAAAAATTGCAATGACAAGACAATGAGTTCTTTGGTAAACAGACAGTGAGTTTTTTAATCAGACAGATTGTCGTATAATTTGAAATTAGCTTCTACATTTTAATTTTTTAGTAAGCTCTCTTATTTAACATCTTCATGTATACATGTATAAACCCTTTCTCAGCTTGCATCTATAAACTCCATTACATTCGAAGGTAAGCTGTACTACATAAGGCCTAAGGCGGAAAAAAGGGACATGCAATGTACCGAGGCAAACTGGACATGTAGGCTGTTCAGTTGAAGTAGCATTGGATGGTTGTGCATGTTCAATGGACCCCGTATACTGCACATCTAACGTGAAAACAACACGGCACACCTCAACCTATATGCATCAAATCAAACAGTAGAAAATTACTCAATAAACTGAAAAAACAACAAATGCAAATCATTATTATTATCATAAGAGTAAATCACCAATTCACCCCTAAAATTGTAAGGGTTGGACATTTACACTCATGAAATTTGCAAATAGGCAAAAAAAAAAAAACACGGCTTTAAATGTCGTTGACTAATTTGGTCCTTCTGTTAACTTGTAAGGACTAGTTGGACAATAAGTGATATAATTCAGTTTTTAATATGCTTGTAATAAGTGATGTAATTGATGGACTAACTTGTTAGTGTGATATAATTCAGTTATTAATATGCTTGTAATAAGTGATATATCTATTGACTGACTTGTTAGTTAGTGATATAATTCAGAGACTAATACAACAACCAAGCTTTATCTCACTAAGTGGGGTCGGTTACATGGATCAAATTATGCCATAATGTTCTATCATAAACCATATTTCGATCATAAATCCTTCTTAATAGTTTCTCTTTAGTGATCTGACTATCCTCAATCTGATCTACTCTCCTTACTACAAAATCTACAAGTTTTCTCTCTACATGCCAAAACAACCTCCCAAGTCTATTTTCCACCATCTTTTCTACTATAGATGCTACTCAAACTCTCTCTCTCTCTCTAAAGTTGACATTTCTAATTCTATCTAGTCTAGTCTTACCACACATCCAAAGCAACATCCTCATCTCTATGCTTATTTTATTCTCCATTCCATACAACATCGTCAGTCTTGTAGCTGTCCAATAAAAGTTTCCCTTCAACTTAAGCGGCACTTTGGTACCACATAAAAAAGATTAATTTGACATTAAATTAGATACAACTAGCAGAAGGACCAAGGACCAAGTTGCTCGCAATGCCAATTTATGGGGGCAAATTGATGATTTACTAATTACCATAAAATAGAAAGGGAATTGAATAAAATAGAAACCTCTAGAGACGAAAAACGTCGACCATTGTAATGAGTATAGAAAGCATCAGTAGAATCTTGTTCATCGAATCGAATCAAAACACTGTAGCGGTCTTCCATGGATTCCATTCTAACAATACGCATTTCAAGAATATGCTGAATAAAAGAACCACAAAACTGACAAAAATCCGCATATGTCATGTGATTTGGTACTCCCAAAACACAAGCCAATGGTTTCCGTCCAACCTAATTCACAAAAATTCAAAATTCAAAAAGAAAAAGATTGAATTGGAAAATTGAAATAGAAGATTGGTGGTTATGCGTGGTTACCGGAAGAGAAGGAGGGGTTTGTTCGGGAAAGACATGCATGAGGCCGCGAGTTTCTTCGATTCTAGGGTTACCAGAAGAGAAATTGAAGAGAGAAGTTGAGAAAGAAGAAGATTCAGTTTGTTCTTCTTCGGAGACGACTCTGCTTGAACTCCACATCGCTGTGATTATGGTTATCTCATCAACTTCTCCTAAACTTTAAACCCTCGCTTGTCAAACACTTCTCTTCTAATCAAATTAACTTTTCTAACTATTTTTTTTTTTTTTAGTTTAATATTTCACATTAAATATTTATTGATGACCATAGGAAGGTTTTTTTTTTTCTTTACAAGAATAAGAAAGAAGGTTGAAAAGTGGGTTTTGCTTGTATGATGATATTCGTGCATTTTAGTTTAGAGAGAATGATGCATGAATAATTAAAATAAAATATTGATTAAATGTACTTTTCGCTTCCTAAGTGTCAAAATGTTGCGATTTTAGTCATCTATTAAAAAAAATGAAAATTTTACCCCTTTAATTTTATAAAATGTTGCAAAGCTGCTGAGAAGACGCCACATGTCCCAAAACTGGCCAAAATTGCAACTTTTTTAAAGACAAAAGGTCAAAAGAACTTATTTCTCTAAAGATAGTGGGTTAAAAAAGCATATTTCCATAAAGTTAGAGGTTCAAGAGAGTATATTTCTTTAAAGATAGAGGGCAAAATTTTCATTTTTTTAATAGAGGGTCAAAATCGCAACATTTTGAAACTTGGGAGGTGAAAAGTGCACTTATATATTGATAAGAGAGTGATTGATTAAGAGAGATATGAACAATGTCACTAATATCACTAAAAACTAATGTCATTCAAGTACAATCCCCGAAAAGTAGATGGGACAAAAGAGGATGGTGCTGCAAGGTTTATGACGGGGTGGTGTACCTTCAAACAGTCTGAAGCTATTTAAATCTTTGAGTGGATTGGAAAGTGAAGTGTAATGAATGTTTACCTTACTTATGAAGATGAAATTCATCTTATCAGGAAAAAAGTGTTTCTCATGTGTGTGCGCGACCACTGACGCTATTCATTTGATCTTATAACTAAACAAGATTAACTCGAAAAGTGACATTTGATATCAAAAGCCTTGAGAATTTAAAAAATGGATGAATGTTTTGATCCCAATAGTATGTCATGGATCATGGCTACCAACAGAGGTCCGCTTGACGGATTAGACCAGCGTTCAATCTTATTATCTTGGATCATTGTAAGAAAATTTCTTGGTGATGGAAAAAAAAAGTTGACAACAAAATTATTTGATAGCTGGCAAGATATTGTTTCATTTTAGAATCACTGCACTTAATAGATTAAAATCATTGAATAGCGATCGAAATTATATCATGATTTAATGCATGTTTATTATTACGATGGATGGATAGATTGAATAAAGTTACATTGAAATTGTGATTTTGTCAAACTTATAACGATACCAAACAAGCATGAATCAAATGTATTTACTTCACTTTGTCTCTTATATACACACTCTTATCCCTATTTGTATAGAGCAAAAATTCTCTAATTAACCCCGCAATTTGAATGCCCAAATATGAGATATAAGAAATACCCAAAAAAAAAATTATATATGTAAGAAATATCCACCCCCACCCCAGAAAACGGTGAATAAATTCAAATCAACCATGGACCCAAAAAAGACAAATCAAAACTACTAAACATAACAAACCAGTAATTAATTTCAGTATAACTTTTCATTGTTTCCACTTTCCATGATATGACCCCTCAGCTCAGGCCAAGAAACATATCCTCCATTCCACTTGCCATTTTTCCCCATGTAAAACACATATAATAAGGGTTTTTAATAATAATAAAATACTTCTAGTATTTTATGATCCTTTGGCAATGAAACACATAATTTTTACAGGCATCAGAACCCATATTTACAATAGCACAATGCTAGCACACTATCCAAGCGTATGACTCCTCTTTTTTGGTTAGTCACACACTTGCATATGCAAATTACAACAAACAAGAACACTCAACTTTTAAAGAGTAAAATAAGGATTCATTGAATCACCACAAGACAAAACAACGCAAGAAGTTGTGTTTATGTTGAAACTTTATTTGAATTGGTCAAGCGGCGGCGCAAAGATCGAACATCTTCACCTGAAGAAGCTGGGATTTGCGTTGTAGAATTTGTAGTGTTGGGCAACGGTGAAGAAGAAGAAGCAAAGGTTTGAAACCGACCTGAATCATCAGCCAAAAGTTTCATGTATGAATAGGAAGATGAGGCGACGCAAAACAAAGAACCAATATTAGAACTTTCTTTGTTATTCTTGTATTGCACTATGGTTGTGTACTCAGACGCAATAAAGACCCTCCATTTGAAGAGAAAGTGTTTTTTTGTTGTGAATTAGATGGATTGAAGTTGAAAGGAGAATAAGAGGGATTTAAAGGTGTGGGAAGGTACGGGTATGATGACGTGGAGTAATAGATAAAACTTGTTTGGAATGCATCTTCTAAAAATAGTTTCTTAAAACAGCTTTCTGTTTTTAAAACTAAAAAATCAAAATCCGAAGGTGTTCTAATTCTCAATTTCACCTTCTAATTTAGAAAAAAAATAAATAATGACAATTGAAAACAAACGGAGAACTACCGATTTTCGTTAATGGTGTTGTCATTTTTGAAACATACTCTACTGTTTTCCTATATTTTATAGGGTATGGATAAACCTTATAATTGGTTGAACAAAATAATTATGGTGTCTTAAAAGATTGCTTAATTAGTAACACAATAACAATAACCAAATTTAGTTCAAAACATAATCAAAGCAATAAATTACAATTTAACAAAGACCGCGTTGTCATCACATTAACAACACGGTTTCAAGCATAAACTATAAAATATGGTCTTAATAGATACATCTCATTAACTAATAAAATGGATCTGTCGTAAAAACACAAATTTACATGCAAAAACAATCTCACTGTTAATTTGAGATCAAACGACTCAAATTACACAACAATAAAATCAATTTTAAGCGATCTCCAACATTCATTTAGATTAGACGGTTGAGATAGAAAACTGCCCGGCATAAATAGTGCAGGGAATCCATGTTTGCTATATTCCTATCAACTGCAAACTATTCTAGTAGACTAGATACTTGTGCAAGACAAAATACAACAATTAAAATCACACACATTTTAAATTTTGGAATATCCCCATGGATTTGTCACAAGTAGTTTCTATCTCAGAATAGGAGTGAAAATTTCCAACCTCTACATATCATTGTTCCGCTATTATAACATGCGTTGCGAGGGGACCTAACTAATAATCCCCAGGTTCAATTCAATGCAAGTTTGGAGAGTACATAGGTTGGGTGTTGAAAGTTGAAACCAACATACAAATCCGCATATGAAAGCCAAAGCTCTAAAAAAGTAGGGATAGCTTTTCAGCTTTGATACTCATAATGATCTCCAAGACAAACAAAGCCTGTTTTACTAATTGAGTTGGTCTTAAAATCACACTGCTGCAGCAGCTGGAACATGAGATTCAACCGACTTCAGTATCTCTTCGCCTAATTGTTTGCATCCTACCAGCTTCTGCATTAACACAATCCAAATATCAAGTTTATTCAGAAAAATAAATAACCAACACACGTTCAAAGCACTCGTTATGAGAACAATCATTATTCACTATTGAATATTGAGAGCATTTCTGATAGGAGTTGTTTTTCGGGTTCTTAAAGAGTATCACCATCAGGTTAAATCTAATTGCCAGCCATGTATAAAAACTGTTGATCTCAACATTAAATATAATTTTCAAGAGTTGCACAGTTTTAAGTTGTAGGACCCATTTTAGGTTTTTTAAAAAGCTGTGTCATTCTAATGAAAAGTTGCTTGAGATGTTAAACGAATGTTGTCAAATAGCGGCTATAGTATAGGCATTGCGGAATTTTAACAAACTGTTATTGTTCCACGATAAGCGATTTAGTACAAAGTTTTGTCAAATAGCAGCTATAGCACTGTAACATAGCAGAATTTGAACAACTCCCTATTTTCTGTGATCTGTTTTCAACAACAATTTTTTAGGCTTGATGAAACATGGTAAGACCCATCAAAAAGAAGTTAAGCAATGCTCTAATGGGAGTCGTAATGAGTAAACGACCATTTCAAATACCAGATTTTTTAATCTATGAACCAAAGTACAATTAGAAAAGAACTCAAGTTTTTTCAACACTAATAAAGATAAGGAGGTAAATGCTTACTGTTCCATCAGAATATATGTCAGCAGTTCGAAATCCTTTGTTCAGTGTCTCGAGAACTGCACGCTCTATTCTTTCAGCAGCCTCTACTTCTCCAAGACCATATTTCAAAAGCATAGCAGCACTAAGAACAGTAGCAAATGGGTTTGCTTTGTCCTGTATATAGAAATAGATAATAAATATGCAGTTGTTCGCATGTTACCTGAAGGAAATTAAAGAACAGAAGAAGAAACCAACCTGTCCAGCAATATCGGGTGCAGAACCATGTATAGGTTCAAAAAGTCCAGGTCCCTGATCCAATAATAATCCAGTGAACTTTTAGTGAAATCAATAATACTGCATGGATCTAGCATAACACAAACTATTGCAAGCAAACTTGAGAAACATGCTCATTATTTGTGTTATAACTTATTATGAATATTCATTTTCGTACCGAATCCCCAAGGCTAGCAGAAGGAAGCATCCCAATACTTCCAGTGATCATTGAAGCCTCATCAGATAATATGTCGCCAAAAATGTTGTTTGTTACAATAGTGTCAAACTGCAAAATTTCAGTGTTACATATTTTAGTACTTGCATTTCCATCCTTGAGACAATATTTCTTCTGTGAGTATAAATTAGTATAGCCAAATATAAAATCAAAGAGGGGGTGATGTTAATTTATTCAATAAGCGGACCTGTTTTGGATAGCGAACAAGTTGCATTGCTGCATTATCAACATACATGTGTGAGAGCTCAACATCAGGATATTCTTGTGCTAATGCCACTACTCTTTTCCTCCAAAACATGGATGCCTGGTGAATTCAAATGTAGTTAGCATGCAGTAAATGGATCTAAATCTGTCAAAAGTATCTTATTGTCCGTTAAAGAAGCCAAAACATGCACATGTCTTAATTATTCAATGGGTATGCATTTTTCACATAAAGTTTACAAATACACAAAGACCTTTATACAATTTCTGTTAATCAATTCTTGATTTTCTTGTAGAAGTACTTAGGACTAACTAATGCCTATCACAGCACAGTATCATCAACATTAGTCTTGAGGCACAAGTGAGACATCTACGAAGCTTTTTCTCAAGTATTGCCAAGCTTTTGATGAATTGATAGAAGTGGCTAACAGAAAAACAAGGCTTACTGAAAAACAAATATCATATACATTCCCACCATGGGTTAGTTATCAACAGAATAATCGTGTATTGTAGACAGGCAAAGCATTAGAAATCATACTACATTATCATGCGTTAGAAAAGAAGCCACCGGATCTCATGACCAACTGGTTATCAAGCAACAACATAAGAACATAAAATCCAAGCTAAAGGCTATCATATTTACAAGCACAGACAATCTACAATTAGGAAAATGTCAATTGGGGTGGTACAAAAAGTAAATTATACCTTTTTGGTCTCATTTGTAAAGGAAACTTTTTTTCTCTCCACTGATTACTATTTTCTCTCTCTTCTCACGCATTCGCACCACTTAAGTTTGTAACAAACTCTGATAAAAATAGACCTATAGAAATTTGCATATCTTGGTGACACAAAAACATCAGCAGAATGAGTATTGTAACTTCTAATACAGAAGTTGCATCATCATAAGGTCTACGAACCACCCAATCTAAACAGAATATCAAACAAGGTAAAAGCAAATAAGAGGCATTCTCTTGCAGCATGATTTGATTTTCACAATTAAAAGTTTAAGCACTTCAAGGCATAGAGCTCAGTTCTAATTTTTGAAAATGTAGGTTAACGCCAATCTTTAAAGGACATCAAACAAGGGAAGATTCATTTGGAAGCAATTGCTATGACTTTTTTTTTTCTATACACGTGTCAATGCAGTGGCAGAAACTTAGCAAAATTCCACAGTAAGTTTTCACAGCTTAATCCAGCGATAATTACCTCTAGTACATTGGCTTTGTCAACAGAGCAAAGTTTCCTACCACGCTTCCGAGCAATGCTAAATGCAACACGGGCAATGCGGTCAATCTGGTATACAAATGTCACTCATCAGATAATCATACATAAAGAAATAATATAAGAGTAGTTATAGTCGATACATAAGCAACACTCTAGAAAACAAGAAAAAGTTCATCACTGCCAATAAAACAGTGAAATATGCATATAGTACGTTCTCTTATTCCCCCTCCTAGACAATGTTAATTCCATAAAAACAATATCAAAAACAAAAATGGGACTAAAGATCTTATGGAAACCCACACCACCGTTCTGTAATAGCAAGATACCTCATGTGCAGCATAAATCTCGGTATTAAATCCAGTCTCTTCGCCATTTTCATTGGTACCAAAGCCCCTTGGCTTTCCAAAATAGATACCTGAACAACAAATAGGATCACAACAAGACTCGGTCAGGTGAGTCATCTTCCCATATTAATAGTCAAATGAAATGAACGAAAAATTAATATTCAAAACTATAATTATTAAAATCATATGACATTCTTTAAAAAATAATCCAGTGCAGCAAAACTAGAATGAGTCAGAACACGACAGACCTCCAGTTAATTCCCTTACAACCATGAGATCAACCCCCTCAGCAACCTCTCTCTTCAAAGTTGAAGCATCAACTAACTACATAAGAATAAACAAAAGATATCAAAAGCACACTAGAGACAGACTGAAAGCCGTTAAAAAATTGTAAGAAAAAAAACATCTCAAACCATTCTATTACTATATCCTTAAGGTTCTGTTTGAATTGACTTATATGAGTTTATTTCTGACATAATCACTTGTGAGACAGTTTAGGAGAGCTTATGGAAGCGTATTATGACATGCCCATAAGTTTAGTTTTTTTTTTTTTTGAAAAAGCAAAACTGAGAGCCAAAATCAAAATCAACAATATCTAGGAGAGCCAAAATCAGTCACTAGATATTGTCAAGAGCCAGCAACATAACAGAAAACCAACAATAGAATACAAAAAGCATCGAAAATACTAAAATGCTCCAAACCCAAAGAGTGTCACATGCCAAAGAGCACTGCACAAATCCAAATTAGCTCATACCCAATCTGTATCCTCACCACATAACCCTCAATCAAATTTACACATTGTTAACTCTAAAAGTCAACTAACCAAGAGCTAGAATGCCTCATCCCAATTTGAGTTAGCTCAACAACTTCCTGTTGGCACCAGCAAACTCAAAAACACCCCAGAGAAAACATAACCTGCAGAATCAGATTTCGCCTTGACCATTTGCACCAGAGAATATATTCAACTACTGATAATCAGCCCCAGACAAATTAAAGGTCATGCATTCCACTCCAATATGTCATAACCCCTTGACTCTAGCTTTTATACATCTCCATACCATCGCCTTAGTTTCCTCCACCACTTTATAATCCATTATGATTTGAAAACACGGAATCTGCAGAAGTCATTAGAGTTAGCAGCTAAGCTGCACCAGCTCAGAAGGTTGGGATTTACATCTCAAACAGCACGGGTTGATCCCCAAGCAGAACAACAGATGGTCATTTCGCTTCAAGATGCCGAGGATAAACCCTCCACACCGGACCCTTTGATCTGCCAATACCATCCGTTTCCGAGATTCGGATAACCACTACATTAAACTGAAACAAAATTCTGCACTGTGCCACTTCTTATATGAAGATTTTGACCATAACCAATTCCATGATAATATTTTGACTTGATCTACAATCATACAAGTTGTTCTCGGCTAATTCTTCTAAGCAAGCACTCCAGGATAGCTTATCAAAACAGCTTATAGCTTACACAAAAACATTTCGATTTCATTTTATCTTTTTATAATACATAAGCATGTATATGATATGCAGTTATGATGTAAGCGCTTAATTAGACTGTTTATCAAAGTCAAAGCATGCTAAAGGACAAGTCTTTACTTTCAATACCACAACAAGAATGATAAAATGCAATAAGATGAAATCTTTACCTGCGGAAACACAGTCGCCGGTCTGAGATTAGCAAAAACTTGAAGCCCTTCTCGTAACTGAAGCAATCCCGTCTCCGGCTTCAAATGTTTCTCATTTTTATCCCATTTATACCTTTGAACAAAATCAAACAAAACAATTACACAAACCACATAAAAAAAATAATTTTTTTTAAAATTGATAAGAAAAGTTAAGTACCCTCCAATGGCACCAAGGAGAACAGCATCAGATTGTTTAGCAGCAGAAAGAGTGTCATCAGGCAAAGGAACACCAGTAGCATCAAGTGCAGCACCACCCAAAAGCTTCTCTTGAAACTCAAGCTTAATCCCTAATTCAAAAACAAAGATAAATAGAGAAATGAGTACCCAATTGAAAAAAGAACGAAAATTTGGAAGCAATGAATGTTGGGTACCTACCGTGGAGGGATCCAGTGAGAAGAAGAATGTCTTTAGCGACGGATACGACTTCAGGACCTATGCCGTCGCCGGGAAGGAGAGTGATTTTGTAGGAACGTTTTGAAGAAGGGACGGTGGCGGAACATCTTAGGGAGGTTCGTTTTGATGATGAGGGGGTGCGAAAATGAAAGGGTTTAAGGTGGAAGAGTTGAGTTTGCAAAGAAGTTGACATTTTTTGTTGTTGTGGTTTGGTTTCTGCACAAGAGAACAACAATGGTGGAAGTGAATGAGTAGAGAAGGGTAAAGTTGTAAACTAAAAAGGTGTGTTTATTGTACGTGTTTGTTTTCTCAAACACATTGAAGGTAAAGTTAAAGCTTGTAGCTACTAAAAATTGCAAATGGATTAGACCTTTGCATGTGAAAATTGGTACAATGGTACTCCCTTGTCTCTATGTAAATTGGCTTGGCTAAGCATCTTTTCAAATTATTAAGCATGTGTTTGGTTCTACGCGGAAATTGATTTTGATAGAATTATTTTTGTATAATTGATTTTGGTTAAAAATAATTTGTATATGAGATACATTCATACATAAAATAAACACTCTTAAAAAAAATACATAAAATTAAGACATTAACTACAACATCAACTTTTATTAATAAAAGCCAGAAAAATAAAATGTGCTTATATAAGAGAACGGGGGAAGTATGTTATAGCCAAACCAAACATTTAAATATTTTAAATATTATAGGAAATATTTACTAATGATTATAATGATAGAGACGATATTTAGACACACATAAAAAAATATTTATTTTTTAAAAAATACATTTTTTTTTCAAGTAATCTAGTAGTTGAAGTTCACACATTTTAAATGTTGAAAAATTTGCAATCCCTATATAATATTCTCCTTGTAGCTACCGACTAAGTTGTGTTTAAATAACTAAAATATATAGGCTTAAATATGTGTCTAGTCCCTGCAAATAGGCCGCAGTTGAATTTTAGTCCATGTACTTACTAATCCTCCCAATTTGCAACTGCAAATATTAATCACTTATAATTTGGTCCTAATTAAGAAAACATGCGTACGTGGCAGGTGATTAGAAGCGTGGCGCTTACCTGGCATGCAGTGACTAGGAAACTGTCAGGTTGACTCAGTTTTTATGACTTGAACTGCCCATTTTGCTTTTAATGTATGCTGAGAATGGCAAAATGACCAATTTTGCATCATAGGACATAGGTTTACCGTAAACACTACAAATAAGACTGCAAATAGTTCTGCATCATGAACAACAATCCAACAAACCATAAATCTTCATTCTACAAAATCATCATAATAAGCATTACATAACCAACTAACCTGCCAATTGCGACACTTCCAAAACCTACGCCCCTGATTCTCTAAAGTGTTTGCAATGTAAACCATCAAAGGTTGATGACAGTAGCATACAAGCAGCATTCCACGGGAGGTCGGGAACTCATTAGGTGGGTCTTTAAGGTAACATGTGTACATACCAGCTGAGTAAGAGTCTTTGCTGGAAGTTGCAGTTGACGGCATTGTTTGGGGATAAACACGAAGTAAAACAATTTTAGGGGTGAGGAATTGATTATTGCGAAAGGATTTGGTGAGAAATTCGAACTAGAATGGGTTGGTGAAATTAGGGTTCTTGTAAAAATGGAGGAAGAAGGAAGGAAGAAGAAGAAGTGAGGGAAGATTTAAGTTGAAAACCTAGGGGCATAATCGTCATTTTGTCGTTCTTAGGATTCATTAAGGGCAAAATGGGTACTTCAAGTGATAAAATCCGAGTCAGCCTGTCTCTTTCCCAGTCACTGCATGCTAGGTAAGTGCCACGTCTCTAATCACCTGCCACGTACGCAGGTTTTCTTAATTAGGACCAAATTATAAGTGATTAATATTTGCAGTAGCAAATTGGGATGATTAGTAAGTACAAAGACTAAAATTCAATTGCGGCCTATTTGCAAGGACTTGACACATTTAAGCCAAATATATATTGTTTAGTTCCTTTTCTCTTTCATTTTTTAAAATATGTGCAGGCCCGAACCTTGGCACGTGCAAGGTGAGCTACGGTGCCGGACCTCGCAATCTCAGGAGCCTCAATTTTTTTTATTTTTTTAATATAGCATCAAAAGTGTTAGGATTATATAATAAAATATAAAAAATTAATAGACATTTTGTAATAGTTTAGTGGTAAAATAGAATGCACTTGAGTCTTTGGTCTTGAGGTTCAATCCCGAGCATTTATGTAAATTTGAACCAAATGTAAAAGTCTCAAATTACATACACAACTACTATGCCATCACAATTTAATATGCATTTCAGAGTTATCTATGAATGTAGAAAACTAATATATTCCTTGTGTTGGAGGGTGTGGCAGCCAAGAGACAGCGACTCATTTACTTCTCGGATGCACCATTTTCGGTAGCTTGTGGCACCTTATTTATCAGTGGGTTGGTATTCTTTTTATTCCTCCAGAGTCGATGACTGATCATCTTCATCATTTTGGACAGCTAGCGGGGGTACCGCGATTTACGCATACTTTCCTCAGAGTAATTTGGCACGCAACTGCTTGAGTTATTTGGAAGGAAAGAAACAACAAGATCTTTAATAACAAAATTCAGGATTTGGTTCATTTATTAGACACTGTAAAGTTTTTGTCATTTTCTTGGTTAAAAGCTAATTTTCTCACTTCTGCCTTCAATTATACTGACTGGTGGCGGCACCCTTTGTTATGTATGGGTGTTGGGGAATAGCTTTTTTTCTTGGTTTTTTTAGGTTGTGTTTTATGGCAACGGATACCTAACATTGTATTCCTTTTAGGTGGTTCTCTTTTGCACACTTTGTGTGAGATGAATCACTCTTTTTGAGTTATATTCCATCTTGGTTTCTTAAAAAAAAAACAAAAAAACAAATATATTTCTTGAATTTTTTGTCATATATTTCCATTAACAACTCAAATTAAATTTGTTAAATAATTAGTATTTTTTTCCTATTGTTTCAAGTTTAATCATGCATGCTAGTACTAACTTACTACTATATTTTCCAATATTAGTATTAGTTTGACACTATTTTGATAGCAAAAACACTTTATATAAGCAACAACCAATACATTTAAGACCTACTTTGCACTAAACAAACTGATGATTCTTTTTAAGTTTTTCGCGTTTCTTTTTATTATAAAATATGAACCCAATTTTTAATATTAAAACAACTAGTAGTTAATGAAGTTCAACACAAGTACGCAAACTTACTTATGAGTGAATGACTATTTTTAATATTTTTTTCCTCTATATTAATTTGTCAATTGTGTAGTTTGAAGCAGCAACTTTGGTTACTTCATCTGTAAAAATAAAAAAACTTCGGTTACACTTACATCCATCCTATTCCATTTTCGTCATGGGACACTAGTGTGGATTGTGGACAGTTACTTGGTCCGTGCTACAATCTTGTTAGACTTTTTTTAGCAAATAGTCTTTTTAGACTTACTAGACTCTAACCTGTGCGATGCACGGGTATCGCACGAGTTTTGAAGAATATAAATATCATATTGATTATACATTCAATACTATGCTATGAAACGACTACAAAAGGGATAAAAAAAATGCAAAAAATACATCAATTTAAGCTATTAACTTTGTTTTCTTACCAAATAATATTACCAGCTGTGTTCATAAATTTCTTCTTTGTTAATAATGAAAAGAAATTGCAATCAGAAAAGGAACCGCTAGGGCATTTGTGACTTTAAAAAAATATTTTAGTTCGGTATATCAATTTTGGAAGCAACAATATATCAATCAAAATGGAAGTGGCTTAGTGGTGAAAATTGTAAAGTGTAGTCAAATGATACCTGATTCAATTCCTACAAAACCTTTTTTTCATAAAATTTATTCAGACCCGCCAAAAAGAGCGGAATTAGGGTTAGGTCAGACTGTCTAACATTTATATATATAAAGATAAAGATTATATGCAATCTTGATTCTTTTAATTTTTTTAAAATTGTAATTTTGATTTCCAAATTTTTTTGTTTAAATAATTTAATGGTTAAAAACATCTATTAAAAATTAATAAGTGGAGGATCTGAGGTTCAAGTTTGAAGGATTAAAAAATTAAATAGTTAAATTGCAACTTTGTAAATTCGATGATCGAACATAACTCAGTTGTCAAAGACGTTGCAATTTAGCTATTTAATTTTAAAAATGTCAATTAACTTAGACAACGTTTGGTCAGACTTATTTTAGACTTTTCTATCTCGTAAAAGGAGAAGCTTAGCTAGACATGGCAATGGGGTGGGGGCAGGTTTAAGCATCCCCGTCCCCGCCCCCGCTTGCATGCACCCGCCCTCGTCCCCAAACCATATTGAAGGTAAAGATTGAACACCCAACCCCGTCCCCGCCCTCACCCCTGAAAATTCTATTTTTCATAAAATATTTTAAAAAATGCATATTTTTTCATTTTTTTCATAGTAATAAAAAACAATAATTATATTAATAATTAAAGATCTAATAAACTTTTTTTAAAAGAGCAAAGTAATTATAATAATTATGTTCCTAAAGAGTAATAATATATTAAAATAGATTGGTGCTTATTTCATAAGATTATAAAATTTAATAATCTTAATAGTAAAAGTTGTTTATTTTTTGTATGTAAAATATGATTTTTGACAAAGTTGTTCGTTGTTACCTTAATTAAAAAAGAATTGGCGTAATATGATTTTGATTGTGAATGTGTAGAACGTGGTTATGCAGAGTAACAAGGTTCACCTTCTTCCTCAGACAGACTGACTGAAAAACAACGAAGCAATGCGTTGGACAATTCTCCTTTCAACTCGCCATCTCCGATTCCATTTTCTCCCTTTCCAAACCCTTTCCTCGTATCACACCTTCACAACACAACAAAACCCTAACCCTAACCCCAATCCTATTTCCTTTGTGGACCCCACAACCGTTCGTGCAACCCTAACCTCTTTCAACAACGATTACAAACGCGCTTTAGAATTCTTCAATTGGGTCGAAACCGAATTCAAATTCCAACATTCTACCGAAACATACAACCTCGTACTCGACATTCTTGGTAAATTCTTCGAATTCCAACAATGTTGGAACTTGATTCATCGTATGTGTCAAAACCCTCATTCTTTGCCCAATCACACCACCTTCAGAGTTATGTTTAAACGTTATGTATCTGCTCATTGCATCGAAGACGCTGTTAACACTTTTCAACGTCTCAATGAGTTCAATTTGAAAGATGAAACATCCTTTTCAAATCTCATTGATGCGCTTTGTGAGTATAAACATGTTCTTGAAGCTCAAGATTTGGTTTTTGGGGATAAAAAGAATCAAACTTTAACTTGGAACGTTGATGGGGTTGATGGGTTTGTTGTGAGTAGTAAAAATACTAAGATTTTTAACATTGTGCTTCGCGGGTGGTATAAATTGGGGTGGTGGAGTAAATGTTGGGAGTTTTGGGATGAAATGGATAGAAAAGGGGTTGAAAAGGATTTGCATTCGTATTCAATTTATATGGATATTTTGTCCAAAGGTGGAAAGCCTTGGAAAGCTGTGAAATTGTTTAAGGAGATGAAGAGAAAAGGTATTCAATTAGATGTTGTTGTTTATAACATTGTGATTAGAGCTATTGGTGTTTCTCAAGGTGTTGATTTTTCAATTAGGTTGTTTCGTGAAATGAAGGATTCAGGTTTGAATCCTACTGTTGTTACTTATAATACAATTATAAGGCTTTTGTGTGATAATTATAGATATAAGGAAGCTCTTACGTTGTTAAGAACCATGCGTCGTGATGATTGTTTTCCTAATGCTGTTTCGTATCAATGTTTTTTTGCTTGTCTTGAGAAACCGAAGTTTATTATTGAGCTGTTTGATGGTATGATTGAGAGTGGGGTTCGTCCTACTATGGACACATATGTTATGCTTCTTAAGAAGTTTGCGAGGTGGGGGTTTCTTCGATTGGTTTTTTTGGTATGGAATAGAATGGAAGAGCTTGGATGTAGTCCTGATGCGTCTGCTTACAATGCTTTGATTGACGCTCTTGTGGAGAAAGGGTTGATAGATATGGCTAGGAAGTATGATGAAGAGATGTTGGCTAAAGGACTTTCGCCTAAGCCGAGGAAAGAGTTGGGGACAAAGGTTTTGGGAGGAGAATCTGTCGAGGAATAGCTCTTATGAAACCACACAGGAGATTTCAGTCTTATTCATTGAAGAGATATTCAAGTTTTGGGGCTTATAGTTTTATACAATAAAAGTGAGTAACGTGTGAGAAACGTTTACATCTATAGAACATTGCACATCAATTATAACCATTTTTGAAATGCCAGTTTTTGGAACCTAACACCATTAATTTCTTCCAAATCCACACAAATAACTATTCTATGACCATCCTGATGCAATTTTTGTCACTGCATTGCTATTAGGAAGCTACCTTCACATTTTGAGACACAATGACACATATAACCTCACATTCAGTCCTCTTCGTATCCTTACAAAGTTTGTTCTCATTTAGTGGACCCTGTTTCCAGTTTCCACAGTACTGTGCAGATTTTAACTGGTTGGAGGAATGTCGTCATATCTTAGTGCAATTGTTGAGACTGAACCAGAGTGAACTGCAAAACTGATCTCACACATGCTGTTTGATAGAACCCTTCTTCATCTGTCTCTTTTACTACAAAGCTAGGTTTTACTAATTGGATGAGCTTACTAAATCAGTGATTACTGTTCAAACTTGGATTGATCACTTAGACACAGGCCAAATGGCCCAAACTTAAGCCATAGATATTAGGGAGGATTCCACTTATTTCCTTGGCATGGCAATGCAATAATCCTATGTCTATAACTTGCAATGGGAGGGCCTGAAGGGTTTCAATATTCATTTTGTGCACTGTCAGGCAGGACTGTTCATAATCATTGTTGTGCAGATAGAAGTTCAAATGGTGGATGTTGGTAGCTAATATATTCATAGGCAACAGTTATCGGCTGCAGAAGACAAGGTGTTTCGCAGTTAGTTTCCTGATGCTTTTTGACAGTAGATGGCTTCAGTAAGTATATAAAGTGCTACCTGGTCAGTTGAAAATTTCTTTTCAATGAGATTTGCTTTTGGCTCACAATATTGCCTTACTTAGCCATCGATGTATTTGGGGATTTTCAACTGGTAATGGGTTGTTTATATATAAGCTACTAAGCTCCACTAGTTTAATTTTTTTTTTATAGTTCTATTTATTCTATTCGTGCAATTCAATGCACCAACCAAACTTTCTGATAATCTATATGTTCTCATTGCAATCAAAATAAAACTCTGCACACACAAATATAATGGTAGCTTCTGCTTTGACAATCCAATGCATATTTTTCCATTTGAGATTGAACATTTTCTTGTAGATAAACCAAAGAAGAAGAATTTGAGCAATATGATAGATTCAATATTTGATTTGTCTCACAAAACTTATCATCCATACATTGCATGATGACATTTCTTATGAGAAAAAGATTAAAATATTTTCCAACTCAACAGAACCTCCCAAACATATTATTTGTTTGATTCGCTTTGATTGAATTCAAATTTGGATAATAATAAAGAATAACATGTATTTGTTTGATTCACCTTACTTTTGTCTTTGATTCTGTTATTCTCCTCGTTGATTCTGTTGCTTTGGGCTTTGATTGATTAAATTTGTACAAGTTATTATTATAGTATGATAAGTAATAATATTTTCACATCTGAATGTTGATGTTGAATACGGTGTTTTGGTTTTTGTGTATATGTATATTTTTTTTTTATAAACGTGTAAGTTGTAAAAAATTAAAAAGTTAAGATAGATTTAGATAAAGATTGTCATTGGCAATCCAGGCGTGCCGATGAGCCAATAGAAGAATCCAATTCAGCAACAATCACAACAAGGTATGTCAAATTTGCTACCAACCATATTAAGCACAGTGGTCACAGCCACAAGCTCCACAGCAGCAATCAATGCCACAGATTCAATCTCATCCTGCACAATGGGAACAACAAATGGGTTTGCGATGAGATATGTAGCAAATGCTTCAGGCACCAGGTTCCTTACTTCAACAATCGGGTGTTATTGATCAACAAAAGCAGTTATATCAATCACAAAGACTCCTTCTAGAAACGAAGTCAAGTAAAATTGGAACTATGCAATTTATGGTTCTTTTATTATTTGAAATTATGTCTCCAAATGTATTAAAAAAATTAGGGTCCTACCAACTACATTGGAACATTTAGGGTTAGATGTGAGATTGTGAGAGCGTACAGTTAAGGTCGATGTTCTGTTGGTCCCCAACGAGTGGTGTTTGAGCCCTGATTAAGCTTGGTGGGGGAGCGGGAGTGGGTCCTAGTGTGGATCAAGGATAGTGATGTGGCTGATTCACACTTGAAGGGGAAATTGTTGGAATTCAAGTGTGAGTGGTTTAGTCCCAACTCCCAATCGACTAGGAATTGAGGTTTTGAAATGGTTGTTTTGGAATATGAGATGCTAATTCCAAGATTTTTGGGATTGGTTGGATTGCACAATCCCAATGGTTCTATGTGCTCGGATGCATTCCATGCACAATCTCAGACGAATGAATTTCCTTCTGGTATCGGGATGCCTCCTGCCTTTCTAATATGTAGAATCATAGGATTTTATATGTAGGATTTTGATTTTGACAGTCTTGGACAACACTCTTATGCTTTCAACAATTCTTGACAAACACTTGCAAAGAAAAGGACAAGTGAAAAACAAAAAGTTACTACATGAATTCAACATATGTTCGTGCTTTTTTTAGTTGCATCTGGATTTAGAACCTTGATTTATACGCTTCTCCTGTTTCTTTATATCCTGCTAATCATCTTATTTCATTTAAAAAAAATTGAGACTGTCATCTTCATCTTTTCCATTTCTCGAATGTTTATCCTTTAATTTGTGATTATCCCATCTATTCTATTCTATATCTATTAAAAAAGCAAAGTGAGAAACAAAAAACAGAAGTGGATTTCCACATTTTTTAGCCTTGTATGCTGATGTGTTTATCATAATATATTGTTGTAAATTCTCTGGATTCAGCAGCAAAGACCTAACAGCCAAGTGAGGGTGATTGGCAAGAAGTATATCAAAAAGTATTATGCTACTTTCTCATCTTTATTTCTTGGGCACATTGGGTTTATCAACTGAAAATTGTCAAATAAATGGCTTTTGTGCCAAGAAATATCTTATCAGTAGGAACAAGGAATTCTCACTAGTTAGTTAATGATAAAAAAATGGAGACGAATCCAAACTTATTGCTTTTTATGTGGATGATTCTTATCCTTCATCTAATGTATGAAAACATTCGGGCTGCATTGATAATGAATTTTTTCATTTTGGTTTTCTGTAGTGAATTTTGTATTACTATGTTTTTTTGTCCTATGGCAGTTGCTAGCATGAAGAAAGATTTCAGAGTTGTTGTAATTATAGTTTTCTTACCCAGAACAATTTTTGAAAAACTTTTAAAAACAGGGTTAAAAGTTGATATAAATTATATAAGAACTAAACTTAAAAAATCATAACTTTTTAAAACTAATAATATATTTAAAAGGTTAAAAGTTTTCTTAATTTTGATATGCTGATAGTATAAATTTTAGGCTTAATTGCAGTTTTAGCCCCCTAACTTTCCCAAAGTTGCGATTTTGGCCCCCTATGAAAAAAAAACTACAAAACAGTCCCCTATGTTTTGCAACTGTAGCAGTTTTGGCCCCCCATGGTTAAAAGAAATAAAAAAATAACACGTGGCACCTCACTTAGGGTGCCACGTCAGCGTAGACCGAGTCAATATCAGCCTTGGGGGCCAAAACTGCCACAGGTGCAAAACTTAGAGGGCGGTTTTGTAGTTTTTTTTTAGGGGGCCAAAATCGCAACTTTGAGAAAGTTAAGGGGCTAAAACTGCAATTAAGCCTAAATTTTATTACACTATCAATCAATTAAAAAAATAATTGTTGTACCACTATTAAAATAGTTATGGTTAAAATCAAATATAAAACAATCCAATTGATTGATTGACAACAGGAAGAAAAATATACCAAGTAGGGCTATTAAAACACTGGAAGGTCTTTTGACATGTGTTAAAAAAACAAAGAAAAGTATGATGGTGAACAATATAATTTAAAGATTAATACGTTAGTAAGTGATATAATTTTGAAACTAAAATTAACATAAATTCGATAGAAGTCAATAAAAGGATCAAATTGCTCGGTATTATTCAAAATCAGAGTTTTTTTTTTTACAAGGGGATAAATATTCGACTCATAAATTCATGGACGAATCGGTGATTTACTCTTATCAATATCAATCTTTGAAAACCTTTATAAGATGACCTTTCTCTGACATTGAGAGTCACAATTAGGGGTGGGAACAACCTAGTTCACGAGATAAGAACTTCCGAACCTACGTCAGACCTTAACCACACCAAACTTTTTTTAAATAAGAGAAGACTTGTACTTTTTAAAAAGTTTATCTAGCAAATAAGGTAGGTCACACACCATATAAATTGGCGGATATGAGGGACCCTACTTATTTATATATGAATAATTTTTTTGTATTACTATATAAAAAGGGAATGTCACAATGTCACAATGTCACATTCCTCATATATAGTTAACTATATATGCAATAGGGAAAAAAGAGTGCGGTGATGAACCTTGAACATGCTAACAAAAATGAGGAATGCTATCCCATCTATGAACCGTGAGCCACCACTGCTACTATCTCCAGGTTTCCTTTTAAATGTTACATTCATCCTTTCAGAGTCTGATTTGACATGAATATTCCATTTTATGTTGTATTTTAAGTTAATTTAATCATTTACATTACAGATACCAGTGATTCAAGGGGTCATTTTTTTATACTTTATCACTGATTTGATATGTAGTTTTTTACTATTAATTCATATATCAAAAGAACAATTAAATTTAAATTGTTGATTGATTCACTTTGATTGAATTCAAAGGCCTTGGAAGAAGAAATAGTTTAGATTTTCCAGAGAAAAACAATAGGTAACATCATCCTGTTGTAGCCAAATTTGGAGAATAATCGATTAAGACTAGATAGGAAAGCAGAAAAAAAGGAAGGAACAGTTTTATATGATATAAGATTTTTGTATTTAATTACTAAAAAACAGTTTAGTTTGGGCTTTGATTACGTTCTTTGTTAGAGAATTATATATTTTTGGTATGCTTTCTAGGTATAAGGTTAGTTAATTAGCTTTCTTAAGTTTGATAAAACCATTGTCCGTTTATGAATCGATATACGTATGTATGTTTAGCTTTTGCTTCGACTACTACAGTTAATGCAATCCTCTCAAGGCTTTTCCACATTGAAATTCTCAATCAATTTCAGATCGCGCTGATTGAACAATGGTTCGACAACAGAAGCTGTAGCAACAGTTTATGAGGCAACAGGCAAATGCAACCAACATGGAACACACTCAGATGCTTGGGCCACAGAATAATGTTGCTGATTTGCAGCAATCACATAGGTTTCTTGCACATCATAATAATCTTTCCAACTTGCGACGAGACATGCATCGGGTTCCTTACTTCAATAATCAGGTGATCTTGATCAACAAAAGCGGTCACATCAATCACAAAGACCCCTTCCAAAAGCATCGTCAAGTAAGTAAATTTAGGTATACACAATCAATTGAAATCATGGCTCCAGAGGTAGTCATATTTTTCGGGTCCTACCTACTACATTGGATCATTTAGGGTTAGATTTGCAGGTTGTGTAAGCGTAAAGTTTTTAAGGTCGATGTTGAGTCAGTCCCAGGGAAAAAACGAAGCAAAGAAAAAGATGATCTACGGCCTCTAATAAAACAAAGGTCAGAAGTTGATGTTACAAATCAGAATCTTAAAACACTTAAAGTAACATTTTAGTTAATTGCAAGGACTGAACAGCAAATGCAATTTACAAAAATAGGTCTAGGGTTGGGCAGGAATATATAAGAGAAAAAATCAAGTCGTGGAACCACTGTTTCAAGGTTAAAGGTAGAACGGCGCCCTCTTCGAAACTGAATCAGAGGCGGGCAGGTCAAAATTGAGGCATAGATAAAACGGCAACAGGGTTTTTATCGATGGCGACGATGTCAGGTTAGTTTCAATCAGGATAGCATATAATAGGGTTTTGATAAACCATGAACCTTGATTTTTGCACTTCTCCTGTTTCTTTAAATCCTGATAATCATCTTATTTCATTTAAAGAAAAATTGAGACTGTTGTCTTTATCGTTTCCATTTATCGAATGTTTATCCTTCAATTTTTTGCCATCTTAATGCTTTTGGGAATATTTGGTATCCCTGTTGTACCATTTATTATATGTTATTGATTCTTTGGATTCAACAGCGCGAACTGGACAGCCAAGTGAGGGAGATTGGAAGGAAGAAGTAGATCAAAAGGTAATATGCTATTTTCTCATCTTTATTTCTTCAGTGAATAGGGTTGAACAACAATAAATTCTGTAGTTGAATGATGGATTTTAATGCTTCTGTTAAGTAGATGGATACTACTACACTGCCAGTGAAGAGGTTATTTGATAGCAACAATTCCTTGGAATTTTCTGTTAAGAAATCAAAGGTGTCACTATATGATGATCGTGACAAAGATGAAGATGATATTCCTTCGTTGAATATGAATAAAAGGCCAGGCAAATCAGCTGATAATTCATTTTCCTCGCTGAGGAAAGAACTTGCATTGTTGAAAACATCATTTGAAGAATGCACAGGGAATCAACAAATAGAAGAGAGGCGATTGCAGTCCATAAAGAGAAATATTGAGAAGTGCTGCAAAGAGCTAGAAAATAAGGAGACCCAAGTTAAGGAACTTGAGTCTGAAAAGAATGTACTTGATTGTCGAGTAAATGAGTTTGAATCAAAAAAGGGTGAATTTGAAGGCCTAGTGAAGAACTTTGAATCAGAAAAGAAACATTTCGTGAGCCGACAAAAGGAATTTGAATCAAAAGAAAAGGAATTTGAAAGAAGAGTGAAGGAGTTCCAGTCAAAAGAGGAGGAATTCGAAGGAAAAATGCAGCAATTTGAAAACCAAGCTGAGGACAATCTCAAAGCACTCCAGTTAAAAGAGAATCAGATTGAAGTACAAATCAAGGATCCTGAGTCAAAGCTGAATAATTTTGGTGGACAACTAAAGGAGCTTGAGTTGACAGAGAAACAATATGATGAAGAAAAAGAATTTGGTAAAATTTGCTATTCATCTATTTTATTGAAAGAATTTCATTTCAACAACTTCTTTTATGAATGCAGTATATCTTAGTCAAGTTGAAAAGCTAGTCCAGTTTCTATACCACACACATGATAGTCCTATTTGTAGTTTTGGCTATAATATTAATCAATTAAACACTACTCATGATTCACTAAGATTCTATATTGACTTTGAAACTGCTAGTATAATGCTTTTCTCTCACATGCTTTCACAGTATATATCTTTTAGTAATTCCTATTGTCACCTTCAATTTTTGTTACTTATGTAAATATGACCAGAGAGCTCAACTATCTACAATCTAAATATGCAGATACATCTAACATGGATGATCAATTCAGTATTACCATTGATGGAACAAGTGAGGAATTTGGCATTCTAGATAATTTGCAAAAATCATCAGATCCAGCAAAACTTGTTTTGGATATAATACTAAACCCCACGATTCCACTGCCTAAGAAGGGAGACAAAGCTGTGATTATTGATGAAAGTCGCATCTATCTGATGCAAAAACTGATGACAATCTCACCAGATATTAAACTTTGTGTAAGAGATGAAGCTTTGAAGCTAGCACATGAGTTGAAAGCTAACATGAAAGAAAATACTGAAAATTCTTTGGAGGTTCTCGGATTTCTGATGATTTTGTCGATTTATGGATTGCTTACTTACTTTGATGAAGATGAAGTCTTCAAGCTTTTTGCTTCTGTTGCGTCTGTTGCTGAATACAAGATAGCTGTAAAGCTGTTTAGGACCCTGGGTTTTGTAAATAAAGTCTCAGGTATGTTGATTTAGAAATTCTTTAGTCAGTCATCAGTATCTCTCCTATTGTCTATATGCTTATGTTACATCATATAATTATCAAATCCATATTGTAATTTTGTATCTAATCATGTCTTGTATGTTGTCTTAGATTGGCTTTAAATTTTAGTTGGAAATCAGTGCATACTGTGAACTTAAGAAGTTGATAGAATGTTGATTACATTTGTAGCTCATTTATATTTTTGCATGTTTGATAAAATGTATCTTATGGGATTTATGATAGATTTTTGAGAAAAACTTATGTAGAACATATTATTTGTGTGGTTGTTCAAATGTTCCTGAAATAGGACAACTCTTGTTTAAATTTGCCAAAGTCAAATACTTTTAGATGATAAGTAAAAAATATGCAGGATATATGCAAAGATACTAAGATTAATAAGATATTAGATCTAGGTAAATTGGTACAAAATTGAACTCATGCAATTGGCTTCATTTTGTTTCCCCAAACAGTTTTGTCAATTGTTAAGAGAAAATTGACATCTTGGGTGTTAATGTTTGTAAAATGAAATAGACTTGAAATCTATCTATCTTTTTATGTATCTCTTTCATTTTCTAAATGGTTTGATTAATTTTGAATTATTCAAACCAATTTGTTAGTTTTTTGTTAACTAGAACTTATTTAGCCTACATTCTAGAAGTTAAAATGATGTGAATTTTTCTTCCACCTTGCAAATTTTGTTGAGAAATCAAGATGAAGAAATTTGATTCAGTTAATTGGCAGAGAAGAATCAACAAGTTTTTGCACTAGAAAAATTTATTGTTGAAACCTGCTAATAGGATTTGACTACTAATGCTGGAATCTTAGATTTTCTTTCTTTTGTATTTTAATTTCCAAGGCTTAGTTTTGTTATGTAGAAACATTTTCATGCGTAATTTGTGCAATCATTTTTTTTTTTGTAACGGAACCTTTAAGTTGAATGTGAAAATGACAATCAATTTTAGTTTGAACTATCTTGTTATCCACTCTTACCATCCATCTCAAAGAAATAAGAGCTAATATGGGTATTGAGATTGGTTTGTGTAGCTCAAAACTTATTTTTTGTTGAATTAAATTAACCATTGATTACAACATCAGTTGAGTTCAACGAAAATAGTTAGAGTTCTGTTATATTATGTGACGAATCAATTTTCAAATTTCAGTTAAGGTGGTTTGAAGCAATTTTAGCTTTTCTCTCCAAAGTGAGGATAAAATAAGATCAATTTGAGCTTTTTAGTTTGGCTCGCTGAAAAATCAGTAATTACCACTAATTACCTTTTAAATATTATATTCGTATATATTCATCCTATATACCTTCCTTTCAGAGTCCTGTGATTGGAGAGATCAAGTTCGTACTAGTGATTGGAGAGGTCAATTGCCACCTGAATCACGCCCAAGAATTGTCTCCAAAATGTAAGCTTTAGTTTTAATACTGTATCACTGATTTGATATGTAGTTTTTGAGTATTAATGCATATCAAAATAACAACTAAATATAGATTGTTGATTGATATGATTCCATAGACTGGCAACATTTCATTAGGTTTTCGGCCTCTTTTTTTGCAAGAAAAGAAAAATATATGTATGATAAGGCTCCTGCACGGACTTCTAATATGAAAAACGCTACATAGTATTATAAAGCTCCCCTCATGTCAAGTACCGTGAGCTCTGTTGTGAATCTATTGCAACAGTCTTATCTTGCATTTGCAAGAGGCTGATTCCACTAATCAAACCTCGACTTTGTAGTCATTTCATATGGACTGAAGAAACTTATATTGAAGAAACTCACCTTCAGACTTCGAATATGATACTGAAGAAACTTATATTTAGCACAGATTCAAATAAACACCAGTTTCATGTGTGGGCATTGTATGTCCCCGTAGAATATGGATTATGGGCTTCTCTTGCTTATTCAATTTATACCTTTAGGTCTTGAAGGAGGAGAAAGAACCAGGTTTATGTTTTCCATGTGCTATCTTTGTATGCATGAGGTGTGTTTGGTACTTTGGTTGGAGATTGCTTTCATTAGCTCTGAACAAGACCCTGGGGTTTTCTGTCACATTCTTCTCATTTTCTTCATGTTTTATTTTATGGAAAATGGAATAATGGATGTTTAGTGGAAAACTAAATTAATGTTTATAGGATTTATTTTCAAAATGTTGCCAAGAAAATTTCTTATGGAGGAGACTATCTAAGATGTGTTGGAATGAAAAGCTAAACACGACTGTGTGAGATGATGATTATTGAAGAAGAATGAGAGAGATAAGAATGAATAAATACCATATATATAGAGATGATTGTGAGAAGATGTTGTATATACAATTGTGTATTCTACAAATACAATAACCATATATGTGTATTCTAATGACAATAACATATCAAGAACTCATTTTATTTAATAATTGAACCACTCTTTTTCATTTTTGTAGCGTGGAGATATTAAAAAGATGTCTTCCTCGTTGTGGTGAAGAGGAATTGCATCAACTTTGGAAGATTGCCCAGCGGTTTGAAGAGAGAATGTTTACAGCTGCAACAAGTCAGGTACATCTCTGATTAGAAGCCTCGTGATTATCAATTTATTATAGTTATATGTACTAACGCACATGGAAGATTGACACTTTACTGTTGCATTCCCTAATTTCAGTATGATTACAACCGGAGAATAGCTGTTAAGTTGCTTCAAACGACGACTAGACACCAGGTCCATGACCCTGTGGCCAACAATTTACCAACGAATCAAGTTGGCCCTAGCCTCTGATCCAGGTTAGCATTTAAAAGCCTTGGCATGGTAATAGTATTCCGAGAGTATCTGACTCTCAGTTGTTTCATGTCTTTCAACATTAGCTATTAGGAGTTAGGACTATACTATGAAATATTATTTTGAAATATAATTAAAACTTCAAGTTTTTCTCGTCCTACATGATCATTATTCCCTATCTTAAATCCTAATTGCTTTTAAATTTTTAATATTATGCAGAACACTCGTGAAACAACTTCTAGTGCTGATTTGATTAAATGGATTCCTCCAAATTCTAGTGAAGTTGCTAGTTGCTCTTAAGTGTGATTATGCAGTTTCTAGTTCTGATAAGGACATTTTATTTTCGGTTATGCTAATAAGCTTGGATCTTGCTCAGTTTTGCAAGCAGAACTGTGGGGGATTTGACATGGTTTCAACATAGATTGAATAGAGGCTACTGAGAGATTCAAGTTTACTTCAACTCTAAGCTTGCTATTCAATTGGTTAAGTTAAGGAGAATTGTTTTAATACTCATTGGTGTAGATGGGGTTAGAATTTTTTAGTTTCTGCCTGCATTTATTTCAGTTTTTTAATTGGCAGATGCTACTTGTATTTTCATAGAAGTTTTGAGTCCTTTTGTTTTTGGGCCCTACCCTTCACCCTCTCCCCTATTTGGATTTTGGAGATGCCGTTCGGGTTCTATAATTTGAATTTCATCGGCGTGTGAGAAATCAATAGGGTGGAAAAATAAGTCAATAATATATTTAATGTTTCTTCCTAAAAAAAAAATTAAATTAACGTTTCAATTAAGTATGAGTTAAATATTATCTTCCATGAAACTGTTGACTCAACACTTCAGACATCCGATACTAGATTAAGTTTACTTTACATGAACATAAAAACAAGAGTAAAATAATAAAAAAAGAGAATGGTTTACCCTTTAGAACTTGTTTTCAAAAGAATATACTGAACATATCTTCCACGTTTTTGGAGATGAAAGAATAACATGACACTTATGAGGAGGTTATATAAGAGGAAAACTTTTAATCTGAAATTCTTTTACGGACTAATGTCGTCAAAAAATATGTTTGTTGTATTGTCTCTTAACTGAAAATATGGGTTAAAAAAGGCCTAAAGTTTGTCCACCATTTCGTGATGGAGCTAGATTTTTTTTTGATAGACTAAAAAAATAAACTATAATATATAAACACAATTTAAGTTGTAATATTAATCACAAAATTGAATTGATGGAGTTTGACTAAAAAAAACTTGGGAGGATACTTAAAAAAATGAAATACATATTTTACAACTACTTTAAATTATGAAATTGTTTTTTCTTATAGTACAATAATAATTGGAGGAATTATTTAGTTAACAAGACGATATAAGAGAGGTTTGAAACCCCCCACAAATTAGAATGTTTGTAAACTTCCCAATAACTAGACAAATATAAGTGTAACAAAAATCATGTGCATCCCTTTGCTGGGATTTTGGAACTGCCGAAAACTAAAACAGATAAAAAAAATTAAACTCTTGCAAAATGGACATGTAATTTTACATGTTTTGACCCACCCCAATCCATGAGGAGCTCCACGACTGCCACCATGGATACCTATGCTATGCTTCTCGAGAAGTTTGTGAGGTCGGGGTTTATCCGATTGGTCAGTAGAATATATAAAGACAAAAGTTATTCATAAGCATTTACTTTGTAAATATTTGAGTCTTGGTACTTATGTCTTTATGATAAAATTCAAAGACATCTACAAATTAATTCTAACTCAATTGATAAAATTGTTGAAATTGATAGGTCAGATATCTTGACCAGGACCAAATCCTGACCCCTCCACTTATATGTGTGAGTTACAACGATTATTTATTATTTTAAGAAACTATGAAATGAAATATATAAAGCGATCATTGTTCAACAAATATTGTTTCATTTCTTCTATTCAGATATCAGCCAAACATCAAACTCATAATTACATGCTTAAAAAACTCAATTATATATACTAATTGATTGTTGAGCCAAAATTGATATAAGTTGATGATATTGCGAATGTAAAAAAATAAATATACAAACTACAAATGCTAACCATAATTGGTACACCTTTAATTATATAGAATATTATAATTCCATGAATAAATCTTTCCCTGAAAAAATAACTCATGATTTTGCTAAATCCATAAGTAATTGTGTTGGTCTGTGGCTTGATTTAGGTGGTTCGTTTTTTTGGTTGTTTTCGAGTCAATTCTGGTGGGACGATCACTTTTGCTTCGAGATTGAAAGTTAGCGTCTAGTTTTCAGGTTTTTGGGATGGTTAAAGTGTTTTCTCCGAAGGTCCGGGAGTTTAGGCTCCATAGTGATTTGTTTATGGAGTCTGGTGGGTTGATCACTTTTGATTCAAGATCGGGGGTCAGTTTCTTGACTTGTTTTGTTGTCTTCTCCAATAAACTGAGGATTAATTGGGGGTGGAATCTGAATTAGTGCGGGAGTTTGGCTCGGTTGAGGTGATGAGAAAGTGAGGTGATGTATGTGGTAATGAGATTGTGAGGTGCTGTTGGTTAGGGGGTTCAACGGGTGTGGTGGT
>Ga0228711_1000515_pt1 | contig 48108 bp, 25 predicted proteins | sample MedpolnodulmetaG_2_FD_177996 | JGI IMG/M metagenome (GOLD analysis project Ga0228711, IMG submission 177996) | Root nodule microbial communities from Medicago polymorpha collected in Santa Monica, California, United States - brown nodules | ecosystem: Host-associated > Plants > Roots > Nodule...
AATAAAGATTCCAAATAAAATTAGATTATAGAAAAGAAAAAGAAAAATACAGATGAAAAAGACTAACATGGTCATCCCAAGCTTGGTCCTTGTTGTATATAAGAGCAGCACCTAGACTTCTAGCTGGGTTAATACCAGTCCCTGTAATTGGAATTGTAGCCAAATGCACCAAAAAAACAGCAAATCCAATTGGTAGAGGTGCCAAAATCTGAGTAATTCAAATGCATATAATCAGATAAAATTTTGTGATTAACTATCAGCTATCCGCTGTTTTTTGTCAGACGGGCTTATCTGCTATAAGTTATAAGCTATAAGCTAGCTTATATGTCTTACCAAACAGACACATAGTGTATGACATATTAGTAAAGTTTGGACTTCTAGTTTGGTGTAATGAACATGTAAATTTTTTGTGTAGTATCATTGCATGGATAGCAATTAATCTAATTTTTCAATAGTTGTGAATTTTATGATAATTATATTTAATAAAAAGGATGATATATTAGTGAATTAACATTTTTATTTAGGCTTACAGGAACATGGGAGTCTCTTGCATTTCTCTTGGCATCAGTAGCAGAGAAGACAGTGTAAACAAGAACAAATGTACCAACAATCTCTGCTCCAAGTCCATCACCTATGGAGTAACCTTTATTGAGAGTGTTGGCACCACCACCAAGTCTCTCATATTGGTGTGGCTGGAAGCCCTTAACAACAGCAGCACCACAAATAGCACCCAAACATTGCATAATTATGTAGAACAGTGTCCTAGTTAGAGATAGCTTGCGTGCCAAGAAAAGCCCAAATGTCACTGCTGGATTAATGTGACCACCTGCATTAGGTAATAGACACATGATATGTTAGCATAAATCTAAGGTTTTAATTTTAGGGAAATGCTAATTAGTGTTCTGGGCGCTTGTTAAGAAGTCTAAAGAGGAAATTTTGTCTTGGAAATGATGCGTTCAACACATTGAAAGTTTAAAAAGTAATTTATTTTTTTTACATAAAACTTCTAAATTATTTCCATTTTGAATCCTTAACAAGTGCTTAGGGTTAGCAAAACCCTTATTTTTATATGTTTGAAGGGAAAACCTAAGGTTTTATTAAACACTTTGAAAAGTGAAGTGTGATTACTCTACTCGGAATTAATTTAGTTGTTGCATCGTGCAGGAGTCCAAACTTTTTGTAGGTAAGGAAACACACATTTGACACGGTCACACAATTTGGACCGTTAGATCAAGATTGACAAGTCCGAGTCTTGACATTGGTAAGTCGAGTTAAAGTCGATCATTAGCAGTCCAATCTTTAACGAACAAAATGAATGATTTGATATACTTTAGGACTTAATTTTAATTTTTATATTTTTTAAGGACTAAATTGCAGAAAGTGATCCTTCAAAATTTAAATTTAGTGTGTATTATTTTTGCACCTATTTGATTGAACAATTGGTATGTGAATTTTACCTGAGATACCAGCAGTACAATAAACAAGAGCAAAAATCATTCCACCAAAAGCCCAAGCAATCCCTTGAACACCAACTGAGGAGCATTTGTTACTGGATTTATTCACACCCATCACAGTTAAAACCGTTATATAAAGAAACAAAAATGTGGCCACAAACTCAGCAATCCCTGCCCTATAGAAAGACCATGATGATAACTCTCCATGCTCAAATAAAGGTGCTGAAGGCGCCTCTTTATAGTCTTTAGCATCATTGTCTTGAGACTGAGCAGCAGTTCCTATTGGTTGGTTTTCTCTATACTTGTTTGCTCCTACTCTTACATCTTCATCTCTATTCTCCATTGTGTGTTTCTAGCTCTTGTAACTTTTTGGTTGATCAATGTGGTAGGGAGTATAATTAATGGTGGTACTAGTGATTGAGTATATAAGGGTATTTGTAGTGTGAGATTGAGGCAAAAGTTGATAAATTCTAGATGAGATTTATATGTTGTAGTGACTTCTAAGTTAATAATCCTAAGTGCATTATCATGAATCTCAACTACTCCCTCAATTCTATTTTTTTACAAGTTCTATCATTTTATTTTATAATAATAGGATTTTAGAAAATCAAGATAAAACTAACTATTATTGTTTAAGTATACCCCTAGCTATGATTAAGATAATTTACTTAATGAGATTATTTATAATGAAATACTTATTTATATTCTTCGCATTGAAAAGTGAGAATGAAATAAATAATTGTCAAAACAAGAGTTTCTCACTTCTCAACACTTAGTATATGTGAGTTTTACCACTAGACTCTTTAGAACAAAAAATTGAGAAATTCAAACCTATAAATCACAGGAAAGTGAACTTTAGGTTTTCAATTTTTTTTTATAGGTTTCATCAACCGAAAGTAATCATATTTGAGATGTTCAGACATTAATTATAGTTATATGTCTTTTAGCCAAATTAAAATTTTGGATCGTCATATGTTGTAGAAGTTTAACCTCTTTTGCTAGATCTGACTACACTTTTAATTGCTATTTTTTTTAGGGGTTTTAATTTTTATTGATGTTAACCGGGTGAAGGAACACCATCCACACTCTAATTTAGGAACAAGTAAACTACTTTGGTTTCGTGAAACTTTAGATAGTGGACACCAAAATGACATTTTGCTTTAAGGAACATGACTAGTCATGCAAACTTGAACCCATTTATGCTTCTCCACCTTATATGACTACAGTCTTATTTTCATTTAAGAATGTAACCAGCCAGTAATGGGACTCAAGTTAGGTGAATTCATATAAAGGGGAAATTGCTTTCATTACCTAATTTTTTATTTACAAGATTCAAATTGAATTTTTTTTTATTTATTTCATTTAGATGACATATTTCAAGTAAAACAATATGGCACTAATTAGACCCCTAAAAAAAATTAACTTACTCCCATAAACGCTTATTAGGAAGAAGAAAAAAAAAACTACTCTCAAAAACATTCGTACACTAGGCCTAGGTATAACTCATACGAGGCCCAAGTGTATTTGAAGTTTGAACTTCTTCTTTGTAATATTTGGGAATTGCTCTATACGCCCCACAATGCCCATTGCCCACACTTCTCCAAAGTTTAACAAATGCTCATATACATAACTATCGGAAGTTGCGCTTCGATGGCCCTCTTACGTTACCTTATGATTGTACATGGCCTAAGTTGGAACAGGGAACAAGTGCGTTGTTGTTGGAGATGGCTTTCCCCTCTCAAACCCGACCACCAACCGGAAATGCTCCTCCTCCTCCTCCTCAATATTATAATTTACTAAAGAATTTTGATTCTTTGTCTGAATATAAGAACTTTCTAAAGAACTTTTTTATCTAATTTTTTCAGTTTATGTTTATCCGGTCCGTATTTCTCTAATCCACACTCAAAATCTTTAACTTAATTTGTCTCACCAAATATGCCAGTTAGGTTACTATAGATTTTCGTAGGCCTATTCAATGATGAATCATGGACTTGAATCTAATTTGATCTGGTGTAAACTGAATCGATGTATATTCACTCAATGTAGTGTATATAATGAGTTTTCCAATATGGCAGAGCTACCCGAGTTCATGGCGGAGGTAGTTCTCTACGAGATTACAGAGAGATCATAGAGATGACCCATGCATGAGTCGGTGGAAAAGTGGTGAATGTGGTTGTAACCCCCTTCATATAGGGGAGCTCATTTGTAACTGGCTTTGTGAAATCCGACGACAAAAGTGGGAATACGTAAAAGATCACATCTACTCCCTCTGTTACTAATTATAAGCAAATTTGACTTTTTAGGTTCATTCAATTAATGATGTATGTTGTAAACATACATCATTAATTGAATGAACCTAAAAAGTCAAATTTGCTTATAATTAGAAACGGAGGAAGTATGATCTTGATCGACGAAGTCATGCTCCTAGGCAGTCGAGCGCTTGAGTTGGTATGAAAAGCGATTATATTATAGTCAACTCACATAGAAATTGGAACATGATTTAGAACAAAAACGAATTTATTTTATAAGGGAGAAGAAAAGGGACTTTAATGTTGTCAAGTTATAACATGTATAATAAAGTGTCTTAAAGATTTTACTAGCTTGACCTCGATATTGAAAATGATACTCCCTTCACTCTACAACAAGTGAGTCATTTACAAACAAAATTGTCCCAAAATAAATGACTCATTTCACTTTTCAATATAGTATTAATGACGTTTTTCCAATTAATACTCTAATTAATACTACTTTCACTACTTCCAATTATATTATATTTTGCATTTATGATAATGGAAAATGAACAAATACTTGACAAGACACTCAAAACTATTTTTATCTCTTTCACTTGTATATTTTTTCCTAATATATATGCATGAAATGAACTAAAGACTCACTTATAATGGACGGAGAGTCGGAGAGAGCATAGTTTTAAAACTCGGACCGAACCGGCCGGTCAGACCGGTCCAATCGCAAACCGGTGTCCTGACCGGTTCGAGCAGGAAGTCGGATCGGGTATGCAGTTGAACCGCGGAGAACCGGTAAGAACCGGCCGGTTTTCGGTCAAATCGGTGACTCGGTGGTTTTTGAATCGGACCGGTTTTTTGAAGAAAAAAAAACAAAGAACACTGCAGATCAGTATTGTGGAAAAATCAGAGTTAAAGAGAGCTGCAGTTGCATCATAGTGAGAGAGGGAGAGAACAAGAGCAACACATCATACAACTATGAAGATGGAGGAGAAAAGATGCATGAGTGGCTAGAAAATTGGGACAAGAAAGAGAATGAAGGTGAATAGCTTTGCGGCTGCTGCTCTTAGCCTTGCCTTGCCACTATTAGGGTTTGTTTACTAGTAGTGGATTAGTGGTATAATGGGCTCTCAATAAGCCCAAATGATAAATGTGGCTTCCGCACAAAAATAAAAGTAACAAAGCTCATGTGAAAATAAATTAAATCAAAGCCTTTGATATTTATTTTAAAATAATTTTTATATTTTGGTTTTTCCATGTAGAAAGTCTACTATTAATTAGTCTTTCCTGTAAAAAAAAATATTATTGTTATGTATGATTTTTCAATATTTTTGAGATGAGTCATTTAGTTTAATTTGATTAAATGTAGATTTTTTTTTATATAAGGACCGAGTCATATGACCAAGTCATTCGGTTCAATCCGGTTCAGTCATGCGGTTCAACCATTGACCCAATGATTCAACCAATAAACCAGTGACCCAGTAACCTCGCCGAGTCGATGACCGGTCCGAGTTTTAAAACTATGGTACGACCACGCTGAAAGTTAAATTATTGTATTTTGTATATGTTTTTGTAAGTTATACTAAAAAACTTATGAAAACAAATTGAAAGAAGCTTTTAAATTAGCATAATTTGTTTTTATAAATTCTCCCAAACAGTTCACAATAGATAAGCGAAATCAAACAGATTCTAAATCACAAATTTTAACAATTTATTTATGTATCATAGATCCTTTGACTAAAATAACAAGATTAAAAAACTACATATGATTTTGCCGATCATTCCTGCATGTTCATGCTGGTAAAAGAAGTCGTTAAAAAAAAGAGGTGTAGATTTCCATAGAGATTGAAGAGTATATTGTTAAAATCCATAAATACGAGTTCAGGCAGCATATTAGAAGGGAAAAAAAAAATTATACAAGATCAAAGAGTGAAAACCTAAGAACAAAGGCACACTTGTTACTAAAAAATATCATTTTCAACAAAAACAAACTCGCAAAATGATTAAAGATTAGATTTCCTACTTAATTGCATAAACTCTGCAATCTATTTTATGTTGCCAATATGCAAAGACAGACATAAACCCTGCAAAATATATCAAGACAGAACATGAACTCTGTTACCAACCAACATGATTGAGTCATTCACAATTCTCATCATTCCTCATTTTTACTGCCCAAAGGAAAATAAAGATTTGATGTTAATGAATTATTACTCTAAACTACCATTCTGTTGATCAACTTTTACTATTCAAAAAGCTCCACAAACTCAGATTCTGCAACCATCTAATGAAGTTCAAGTTCCATGATTGCTGCCCACATAAAAAGAGAAAGTGCTTCTGAGCCTTCAAGAAGGACCTGTTATTCAAACAAATTAGTTGATACAGTTACCACTTACCATCAACATTCATCATTTGTTTTGAAACTGACCAATTGAAGCAATCACAATAATCAGACAGAAAAAAGTGGGTTGAAAATCAAGCACCTCAAATTCTGGTTACTTAAACAGATTAAAAATAAGAAACACAATTTGAACAGTCAAATTTCCTTCTAATAATTGTGATTTGTTGAATGCAGTCAATGTGTAAATTAGTGACAACAAGGAATCCAGATTTACTAACATTATCTTAGACTAAACCACACAAAATACGAAAACTGCCAGGCTCATGAACAGCTTGCTTAAAACACAGATAATTATACACCAGAAACTATAAAAACTGCCAAGTCTGAGATTCAAATCACACACCCATGATTAGACTTCACATATCAAGCTATTGCAATAAGACTGAAGTATTCATATAAAAGAACAATGAAAAGAATTCACATGTCAAGATATTGCCATGACTCTAAGCTCAAGCCAAACAGTCCAATTTCTATCTGACAACCCTGATTTGTTGCAGGCAATGGATGTGTAAATTTGTGATCACAAGGAATCTGGATTCACTAACACTATCTACTGACCAGACCATGCATCCTAAGTTAAAATTTGCTAGGCTTGTGAACAGCTTGATTCAAAAACAGATAACTATACAACATAAACAATGAAAAACTGCCAAGACTGAAAGATTAATATCAGACAGACACTAAAAGATTTCACAAATCAAACAATTGCAATAAATTGAAGGTTTTGACATGTCAAGTTATTGCCATTAATACAAACATAATTCCTGCAAAACAACTACAACAATCAACCTCAAGCCAAATTTCCTAACAACGCTAATCATTTCTTCTGATAAAAAAAAAAAATTAATACAGGACAGGGAAACACCCACCAACAAAAATGACCTTTGCAAAAATTGATAACTATAATTTGGAAGCCTTTATAAACATGCTGTCAAGCATATTGTGCAATTTTACTATTGAAATCCTAAGGCAATGCAGTAAATGACAGCACATAAGTTTCATGCTAATTTGATGAATCCTACATGGTGAGTTCATTCAATATGCAGAAAATCAATTACCCAGCAGAAACAGAACTGATATTTGAATTCTTATCATATTATTCCTTGCCGCTAATCTGCAACAAACACACGTCTGACCTTCCTATTCTCTCAAATATATCTTTTTGAAAATTGAGTCTCCTACTGAATGTATACAGCGAATTCACATAGAACGTGACATGACAGATTCTAACATGAACTTTCAGATTTCATGCAATGAAAGAAAAAGACATCATTTTTACAGTGTTAACAAGCATTTTGAGTAAATTTTCAATCAAAAGCCATAAATAATTCGGCCCATAGTAGCAAACACCATTACATGAATTTGTGTAAACTATAATAGATTAGTTGATTAGTTCACTTACTAAGTTTAAATTAATTCCTACTCAAGCCTCACTATTCATGATTCTTTGGGGACTACATATTCAACTTCAATTCAAGAGGGTAATACCACACTAAAACTCATATTTCAACCTTATAAGGTAGCAAGCTACATGAAGTTTTGCATATATGCAGCAGAAAAAGTCTGCATCACAGAACCATAAGGTCTTATTTATTCCTTCCAACTTCATAAAGTTGCTGACTATATTCACCACACTTTGGTTTTTTAGAACATTATTTGAGGTCCTTGCATTAGCAGGGTTTATTCACATAAAACTGACGATTCCTCTAAAATATGGAAACCAAAAATTAGAACCAAAAGAGAAACTTCTTTTATCAAGGGGGATTAGCTTTTGTTTATTTTTACATGCACCTATAAGCTTCTTTTGCCATGGATGATTCAAAAATACACCTCATTATCAAGTTTATTTCAAATTGAAGTAATTATATCTAGATGTTCATGGATTGGTGAAATTATATACAATCACATATCATAGTAGACAAATAATAGCTATATTTCAATTAATGGACACCTTTGCCTCTACATCTACAGTTAACGAGCTCTCCCTGAAACCTGGAAATAAAGTTCTTAAAGTTGAAAATGACCTTTATCTGTCTAATATATCTAAAGATCAGAAAAAACAATTTAAAGCCACAGTAACCCACAATCACAAAATTATCAAAACTGAAGCTGCATCAACCACAATAGAAACAGAACACAAAATAAACTAAGATAACAACAATTTATCATATTATTTCGCATTAAAATTCAGCATAATACCATACGATTATCTCACAATACAAGCCAGCACTCTTCGCTACAATGCTATAGCATCACAATAACCACTACTCGACAACACATTGTTCTACATAGATTTTTTTTTCTTTTGAAAACTCAGTATCTTACCCAAGGATCGACTAATCCAGGGGATCAATCCAACCGTCCACTAGCACGGCCCCAATTGAAGCTAAAGCAAAGCTTTGTATGGTCTGACCAAACATAGGAATTGTTGACAACTAGGGGATTCAAACATGAGACCTACAGAGAAGCTCACTCCTAGGTTCTAAGTCTATAGGTTCATTGCACTACATAGTTATCGCAAAACTATGACAATTTTTTAAATTCTGCTACGCTATAATGGCACCACTATGATCGCTATTTGATATAAACAAACATATTCAATGAAATTTCATCAATTAAAGACAGTTTCACTCCATCTTATTTGCAAGATTCAATACAAACAATGACATCAAATCAAAACCCTTTATTTTTTTTTTCATTTCAATTCAATACAAACAAAACCAACACTAACCTGCGACGAACCTCGAACTCAACACTACCAACTTGGATGAACCAAAAAAATAAATGAACAACCCATAACTGACAGAACATTCTGTTGAGCAAAAGATTCTTCAGACTTCATGTATTAGGCCAGTGAAGTAATTTAACAATAATTTCCACTAAAAAACATACAGCATATATAGTTATCACAAAACATGTTGTACTATATAGTTATCACAAAACTATCACGATTTTTTCAAATTCCACTACACTATAATGCCACAATGGTCACTATTTGACAACACAGTAAAAATAAAGATTTGAATTTCCTTCAATAAACGATAATTTCACTCCATCTTATTTGCATAATTCAATACAAACAACGACATCAAATCAAAATCAACACTAACCTGCGATGAACCCTCATACCAAACACTACCAATCTACCTAATCTTCTCCTTCCCACTGATCCTATCAGCAGCCTCCTTAATCTTCTCAATATACCCATCAATAGGTGGCGTAAGCGTCGCCATAAACCTATTCAGCGGAAACGGAGTCAAATCCGGCACCAAAGCAGCTTCCTTCAAACCCCCAGGCAAAGCTTCAATAGCCTCCCTTTTCATCCTCAAAAGATTCGTCTCCGCCGCTTGTCTCGCCCTATGCTTCCTCATCAAAACCCTACTATACTCCTTGGCCAATTTCATCCCATCTTCCTTGGTCAATTCATACTTCGGCAATTTCTCAGCATCCACTAACCCTAACGTTATATAATCCAACCCAGGTGTTCCGATTATCGTTGGTTTCTCAGAAACCCTAAATTTGGCATTTTTCTTCTTCATCATATCAAGTTCAATTTGACGATCTTTGCTGATTAACCCTAATTTTTCTCGTTCAGCTTCGCGTGCACGTTGTTTGGGTTTGAGAAAACGAAGTGGTGTTGGTGCGTTGAGGCATTGATCGTAGAGGCGTTCACGTTCTTGTTTCTCCCGGGATCCGGTTGGGGCACCGGGTGTGGGTTCGGATCCGGTTTTTTTGACAGTGATTTTGGAACGTTTTAGGATTTGACCAGCTTTTCCTTTTCCTTTTGCAGTGCGGCTGACGGAGCAGCGTTGGATGAGTTGGTGCGGTGAAGATGACAGTGGTGATGGTGGTTTTAGCTTTGTGAGACGAAGCATTGTTGAAACGGCGACGTTTTTGTTCGGTTGTGCTTCTTAGGTTTGAGCTCTGGCAAATCAAGTGCTGCGAGAGTGAAGAGGAGAGGGACGATGAGTCATGGGCCGGGTCGGTCAACGACCCATAGCTTCTTATGGCCCAACTAAAGAGTGTTTCAATAACGTTAGGAATTCTGCTATTTACCCAAATGGATTTGCTTATTTCCAAATTCGTATTTTAAGGGAAACTGTTTGGGTAAAAAGTAGATTTCTAACGTTAGGATTATCAATAGGCGGTGTTTGAAAAAAATCACGTTATAAATTGTATTTAGCTTATTTTCATTAATTTTTCAATATAGTTTAAAAAATCAGGTCATAAATCCCTTAAAAAAAATCAGGTTATAATAAAATGACAATATACATTGAAAACTTATCTGTAGGTGGAGTAACGGAAGTTCAAACCTTAATCACGATATATGGCATAACAATTTTGACATTTTCATTAATTGAGATAGCTTATAGCATAAAAATTTAGTTATTTATTCAAACACCACCTTAAATTTATACTATTTACAAGATGTTAGATATTTTTTTTTTGTCAAACACCCTTGTTAAATATGAAAATGAATAAATTGATGAAAAATACCCCTGAAGTTCCATTTAAATTTTTAATCCATTACACTTTTTAAATTTCTCTCGCCTGTCTTCTTCTTCATGTTCATTTGTCTTCCTTTTTCTTTATTCCTCTAACATACACCTACCTATGTAAAATGAGTTTATAGAAACACCGTATGAATTGAGTTCACGTATACATTATCCATTTTTGAAAGAAAAAAAGGTACGTATATGTGAATTTAAGTAATGCATGTATAGATGAGTTCAATTCACAAACCCACATGAATTGAGTTCACGTAGCATCTAAAAATTCTGAAATTGAATGTTGCATCTGAATTGAGTTTGGGTGTGTGTTGAAACCACTTTTTCGACATAATCATTGGATGAGATAGGAGATCAAATTGCTTATAGATGTTTTTTATTTTTTACGAAAGCAAACTTAACCGATATCATTAATTAAAAAAGATTCAATATAAGGAGGACAAATCTTAAAAACATGGTGACTAGGCCAAGAACATGCCGTCCTAGCAATCGAGTGACTAGCCATGTTCGCTTGACGCCAGACAAACTTCACCTCAAAGTTGGAAACTTGCTTATAGATGTTAATTTGTCGTATTCACGCAATTACAACATTCATGATCTTTGAATCGAGATTGGACAATCTAGATTTTAAAGTAAATTTTAACTTTTAAAAAATATCTAGCTTAAAATATGGACCGTCTGATGTCGATGCAACATTCATAATATTGTGAATGCGACAAATTATCATCTCTACATACAATCATGTTCGTGACGTAGATAAAAGAGGAGAACTTTAGAATTTTTTTAGATATAAATATAAATATAAGTGTAGGAATATTTTGGATATCATTATTGAACAAGGGTTTAAAATAATCTTATGCATTTTGTTCATTTATATTTTTAAAACATCAATTATTTTACATCTAAAACTACTTCTATGAAAGCATGATGGAAAATACACGATTTTTCTAATCACAACAAGTCTAGTATTTTAGAACTCACCAACTATTTTTGTTTTCTTGTTTACAAAACTCACCAACTAATAAGCCAATCATTTGCCTAAAATTAGCATTCCATGCTTGGAGGTGCATGGCTTCCGCCCAAGTCACCAACACATTCTTTAACCTTATCACTTGACCATATTCTTCAATTCAACCAAACAATAACCAAAATTATGTACCTAAACAAACACTATAAAGACAACTAATCAATAACAACTTAATCATGCAAGTTCCTATGTCCTTTTCATCATGTGGTGATCATTGTCATTACAATACAACATTTTAATAAATTAATTTTTTTTCTCCTCATACTCATTTCCCCTCAACCACGTTAATTTCTTCCACACACACCTCTTATTTCTAGGCACAAGAAACTCCAAGAGGATCTCAACAAATATATACGAGAGTTGAAGAATTCAAAGCTTTGATGTGATGTCATTCAATTTTGGAACCTACTCATTTGCATATGGTTCCCAGGTGGTATAGGTTTACCTTCTCAACCAAACCCATAAAGAACATACACTTCTTTAGATCATTCTTCAACAAAGACTTGACTCAAAAAGGAATATGATATAGTGGTATATATTCATCTATGTTATATGAAGCTCATGTAGCAAACAAGAGAGACAAGTGTTCTTAGGAGATCCCATTGTACCTTCTCTCAAATCAAGTCTATATTCTAAAAAAAGATCCTTAATCACAACCCTAGTTGTAACATCAACGTTTTTTTGTATCTATACGAAAAATTTGAGCTACGACATCAATTTTTTTTTTTGTGTTTGTGCGACCACAAGGGAACCACAACTAAGATTCGGCAATCACATTTGATTGCGATTCTCTCTAAAGACAAGGATTGCGGCGCCAAATTTGTTGCCAAAACTTGGTAGAGGAAGAAACCCAAATTTGTTGCCAAATCTCTCTACTACCAAATCATAAGAGAAGAAACTCAAGTTTGCGCCGAAGAAATTTTCCATTTCATTTATGAGTAGTGAAAACACTATGTCATGAAAGCTTCAATGGATTTGTTTCGTAAAGCCATTCAAGAAATCAACAATGGAGACACAAACATTAGCCTTCTGAGGTAACATATATAATTCATGGGGCACCACAAGTGGTTGCAAATTTCATGGTTTTTTGTCTCTATAATGTTTCTATCATCTTTGGTTCAAAGCTCACAAACTTATGATCATGAATCCTTAGAAGACTTTCTTTGCAAGCAAGTGAACAAAGATATAGTAAATCCAAAAACAGGTGTTTTCTACAACATTTCACTTCCTTCTAACTACACGGGAATGGAAGTTAGAGTTGTTAGATTAAGAACATCTTCTTTTTATATAAGAGGAGTGAATTCTAGTTTCTTCAATGTTCCACCACATGTTGTGCCACAGCCTATTAGAAAAAGAATGGCCATACTATATGAAAATTTTGGAAATTGGTCTTCTCACTACTTCAATGTGCCTAATTACACAATGGTGGCACCTGTTTTTGGTTTTGTGGCTTACACTTCATCAGGAAATTCATTCATGGACAATGAGAAGATGAATTTGGTCACAAAAGGAAATCCTATTTTAATTCATTTTCATCATATTAGGTTGCATGAAAAAAATGATACACCAATTTGTGTTAAGTTTAGTGATAGTGGAAATTTGGAATTCAACAACATGACTAAGCCTTATGTTTGTGAAACATATGGAACAGGACACTATACTCTTGTGGTTTCACTTCCAAAAGAATCATACAACAAGAGTCAAAGTAAGAGATTTACCATATGGTGGATTTTAGGATTTGTTTTAGGTTTTGTTGGGTTGGTCGTGTTGATTTTGTTGTTGGTAACTTTAGTTAAGGCTGCAAAGAGGAGGAAGATAAAAAAATTGGAGAGAAATTCAGAAAATGGCGAGTCTTTTGATACATTTTGGATTGGTGAAACTAAATTGCCTTTGGCTCCAACGATTAGAACACAACCTGTTCTTGAGAATGATTGATGATGTTTTTCATTATTAATGTTAGTTTGTGGTGGTTCAATTTCTTCCTTTGTTTTGTAGTGTTAACTTCATGCAAATTATGAATGAGTGCTTTAATTATTGATGTATGTTTTGAACTTGATCCTTGTTATGAAAAAACAAAACCATTATTTAGTACATCAAAAAAACAATTTTGACTCTATAATATCGACAATGATACTTGCACATCTTTAATTTACACTCATTCAACGTTCAGTTCTCTCTCTATCTTTCTTTTTTCCATCACATCACTAACATATCATATTATTTTATTTATTTATTTATTTCTCTTCCAACGTACAAAATGAATATTGGATGTCATGAAATATTTTCCATATGATATAGCCCACATTCTTCAATGGCATTTTGATGATAGTGTGGTTGATGTGTCATGTGAGACAGGAAACTTGGCTATGTTTTGATTTTGACTTAATTACGATTTTAGTCTTCTATTGTCATCATTTTGTAGAATTGGTTCTTCATAAAGTATGTAAATAATAATGATCAACAGTTTTAAAAATCTTACATATTATACAAGCATATATAAAAGCAACACCCACAAAAGAACTATTATTTTACACATCTTGATAGCTTAGAATTTATAAAATTCATTATTGTAATAAGATATAAACATAAACCTTTATAAGCAATTGATCAATCAATAGGTTGAAGATCACATAGTTTATGAAGAAGAAATGGGGGATCACTTAGAGAGCCATTAAGAATGGCCCTAGCTATAATCTTGTTAGCAGCTTCTGTGAAATGAATGCCATCCCAACTCACATAGTTTTGGGGGTCTTCACATGCACTTGCAAGCATATTGCCACACAATGCTTTAGGATCAAAGTTGTAATCTCCCCCTCCATGACCACAACATGCTTTGGTACTGTACTTTAGTCCTGCTCCAGAAACACAAATTGAAACCGTAAGTGATTCATCACACTTGTGGAACCAATATAATTTTTTGTTTATAAATATTAAATTGCCTTAGAAAGAATTACTTATAACTAGTTACAAATATGCAATAACTGAAATCTGAAATATATCATATTTCCTTCAAAAAAATAAATATATATCATATTATTTTATGCATATGTTTTTTAATTACAACATGAGTTTTTTAATAGGTTCTTCTATGTCAATTCTATTGTTTGGATGATAAATTTAAAAAAATTTCAAAAATGAAGAGATTTTACTAAGTCTTATGTCAAAGCTAAATTTATGGAATTTCAAGTACAATTAAGAATTTGATATTCCTTCATTTCTCGATATAATATGAATATCAAATTGGTCCTTATAATTCTTTTAAATTATGCAAATAAGTCCCTATAAATTTTCTAAACTTCACAGATTGCTCCCTATAAATTTTCAAAAATTGTAAATTAGTCCTTTTAATTATTTTTAAATTGAAAATTGGTCCTTGTTTTTCATTTTTTGAATTCGGTATCTCAAAATTTTGAAGTTTCATAAAACTATTCCGAAAATGTTTAAGAATGAATAATTTTATTAGTCTATCCAAACAAAAATATTTAGAAATGGAGAGAATCAATTAAAACATTTGAATTGACTAGAATTTTCAATTACTTCATTCAAACACACACTCTAAAGAAATACAGATGGTTTTATGCATAATCATTCTTAGTAGTGCTAACATTTGTTCATTTACTAAAAGAATGAATCATATATAATTTATTAAAGGCATTCTTAATATCATTGTTAAAATTAAAAAACCAAGGAAAGGTTCTTGTACCATAAAATGTAGGATGACGAAAGAGCTCCATTAGAGCAGAATTGGTGTCCACATAAATAAGGGAAGCATCTGATAAACTTTTTCTAGTTTGAATCAATGTCTCTTTCAACAATTTGTTGTAATCATCTACAGCATTGTTATAAGAAATTATGCATCCATGTTCATCTAAGTCAGAACTAGTATGAGGAAGCTCCACTAAGTATCCAGGGTAGCATCCAACTGGGCCAAGATTTAATACCATAAATGTACGTCCCCCTTGTGCATATAACTCCTAGAAATTTCATTCAACAAAAATATTTGTTAGTTTTAAATTAATATAACACTAATATTGTGTCCTAATTATGAATATTGTAGCCTAAAATAATATACAACATCCATGACATGAAATATCTACTCTAACCTTGATGGCAGAGGCAATTTGGTAGATGATTTCAGGCAAGTAGTTCTTCAATCCATTGATACCACCACTGGCTGCTATTTTTGAAGTGAAATCATTTTGACCAATGTAGAACATGTAAATAGACTTTCCAAAGATATCAGGTGAAGGAATCTTGATTTTTGAGGCACAAGTAGAGGGTTTCAATGGGTCTGTATTATTGTTCATTAAAAAGGAAAAGTGGTTTAGTATATAAATAGAGTTCAATATATTTCTAGTCCTTAAAAGGACTAAAAGTTAATATAAATTAGTCAAGAACTAAGGACTCAAAACATATATTCTATTATATATAGTGTATGCAATATGCATACAAATACAAGAAAATTTAAGTTATTTATGGAAATATTTTTTGTGTACCTCTTTTATGAAAATCTTGAACCTTGGCTTTGAATTGTTGCATTTGCCTTAGTTGTATTTGAAGGGCAAAAGGGCTGAGTCCACTTACAAAGAAAGATGTAGTTGGCAAAAGCACAGTAGAAGCTGATGTTGCAAAGTTTGCCCCATGTGTGTAGTCTGATCCAATTGATTGCAAATATGGACTCAAATAGGGCAATCCTAGAGCCTCAGCTGCAAGTTTAGCAACAAATAATATATGAAATGAGGAACCATTTTTCTCATGTGTTGCACAATCTAGTCTTGAAATAAAAGTAAGCTAGAAATTATAGAATTCTACTAACAATTATTTTTACATAAGATAACTAACTGGATTGAGTCTAACGGAAGGAGTTAGATTTCAACAAAATAACGAATCAATGTTTAAATCTCGATTGAGAGACGTGTTTACATTTAGTATGTGGTAATACCTCAAATAGTATTGCATTCGGTTGAGGGAATCTATAGAAAACAAAATACACACATAAGATTATGAAGATTGATCTATTACCCAAAAAATCTACAATGAGCCTCCCATCAGAAGAACGTCCAACTGGTTTTTTGAAATAAGTCATTCCATAGGGACCAGGCTGTGCTGGAAATGCTGAATCAAATCCACCTGTATCCGAATTTGAATCTCCAAAGTTGAATATTCCTTTAAAATCACAAATTGAGTAACTTGAACTGATCAATGAAGATATCATTATGCAATTTATTAAGAGCTTAAAAAATGCATTTTCCGACATCTTAAAGGAACTCATTTTTTTTTGTAGGATATCTTCACCATGCAATTTACTAACAATGGGAGATCACATTATATAAACTTTGAAGATAAATCCTAGTATTGAATTTTTGAAAAGGTATTGAATCAATTACGTTAATGTTGACTAATTAACAAACCTTACAAACAGATGGCAGATTAGCCACCTACATTGTATATAAAAGGTTAAAAGACTATAAGCTATATAAATTCATGACACAATCAAGAAATTGCTAAAAGAAGATCAAGGAGAATGACATATTATTTAAAGATGTACGTAGGGTCTTATATTTCGATATGTTGAGAGCTAATTTGTTGGATTAAGGGTATCAATGTTGACTAATTAACAAACACGTTACAAATTTCTTCACTAGTGAGTGAGAATCACAGTGATGGTTTGTTTAACATTTTAACCTACTTCTCTTTAGGGAAAGTGATTGGTCAACACAATGAACCAAAGAGTAAGAAATGTCTAAAAAAAATAAACCAAGATTTTTCTTGAATCACCGTTGTAATTTGTAAATAATTTATTGGGTTTTGCTAGCAAATATCCTTCATTTTTTTTTTGCGTTCACTTGTTAATGATTTAAAATGAATTTTTTTTTGATATCTTTTGTATAGAAAAAGTTACTTTTTAATGTTTCAATAAATTGAATATACAAATTTCAAGATAATTTTTTTACTTTAAATGTCTTATCAAGTGCCTATACTGACATTTGTTAGCATTTCGCTAATTTCCTCTTTAATCAATTTTTTTTTATTTTCCGCCATTTAAAAGACTAAATTGAGACAAATTAGTTCCTGAAAAAATAAAGTGTAAAAAAGAAGTCTTTTTCCATGTAACCAACAAAAAAAAAGTCTTTTTCCTAAATCATCAATAGAACATTGGATTTTTTTTATGATGATATCATTTTAAAATGGACAATTAGGTCCATAAAAATAGTGAAAGTGACAATTTGGTCCCTAGCAATAACTAAAAAGTGACATACTGATCCCCAACAGCCAAAAAAATCTATGAATAATTTTTCTTCAATTAATCGCTCAATTCGAAATAAACTGAAAATCAACCTTATTCTTTTTTACAAAGGCTAAAAAAAATAAGCAAGAGGAAAAGAAAAAAAAGCAAACAGAGAACTAATGTCTCATATAAAAAGTGTCGGTAGCATCGTTCCGGAGGAGAGTCAAGAGCTCTAATGGTGGAGAGCTGAAAATCAACATTATGAATGCAAAAGAAATGAAAAACAAAAATGGAGAATTGATCAAAGCAGAATTATTTGTTTTTAATTACTTTAAAGGACTAAGTTGTCTTTTTCAATTATTGTCAGTTCCAAACGAGACGGATTTGAATATTCTTTTCAGTGCTGTTATTTATAGCGAGAGAATATATAACGAAAGTATCCCGAAGTTGCTGGTAACCGTTAGATTGGGAGTTTAATGGAATACACATAGGGTGATGAAAATACAAGAGTTATGGAAATCCAATAATTTACACTGTCGTGAATATTCCGTGATCACTTTGCTTCGTGAGACCTAGCATTATTCCTAAGTTGTTTTTACACAGAAAAGTAAAGCTAAGCTAAGTAGATAAAATATAATGTGACCCGAGCAGTGCTATGTAGCACGACTCTAAAGCCCACGAATTTCAACGAAGCGGCAATCAAGTTTATGGGAAAGAAAAAATAATGAACAAAGGGAAAAAAGCCCATCCATCGGTCTAAAAGTAGTCGTGTGCATTTGTGCTTAGATGGCCGTCGTGCCGTAAAGCATTTTCCTATGTGACTCTGGTGATTTAATTTTTTTTAGGGGATTTTGGTGATTTAATGCTAAAGTATCATGGTTTTTTTTTTTTACAAGAATTAATGTATCATGGTTAATTAGTACATTGTTACATTCCTTAAAAAAATCTGTTAATTGTTACTATATTTATCCAAATTTAAATCTCGAGAGAAAATCAAACAATTGTATTATTTGGACACATAACTTCGAACATCTTATCTTAACATCGTAGATTTTTTAGTGTGGATATTATATCAAGGGTGAAGGAACAAGTATCCAAGAAATACTCCTTCAAAAAAAAAAAAGAGAAATACAATGTAAAACTCAAAATATGTTTAAACATACGATGTTCTAAAATACATTTCTCAAGTCGGCTATTGGTGTTTCGCTCTATTAGACTTGGGTTATTGCTTTGGTGTTTCTTGTTGTGCATCCATCAATTTCAAGGATTTGTGTTTGGTGATTGATGTTATATTCTCTTTGAGGTAAGATACTTTCTTAATTGTGGTGTCTTGGTTGTATTTCAAATTTTTTGTCTTGTTTGTTGCGGCAGAAGAAAATGCTTCCTCTCATTTTCTTCGTTGTTCCCTTAGTTGTTGGCGGTATGGATCAAGATCCTAAGATGTTCATAGGTATTTTTCGTACCCCATATGACTAGATAACAGTGGTGGTTAATTTCATGAGTATGAGTATATTCATTTTCTTTCTGTGAAGTTTTGCTTCAACCCCCTGGTTGTTTGTTGTGCGGTTTGATCAAGGCTTGGTGTTGAGCATTCAAGATCATGCTTTAGTCTCTCGTTGTCTTGTAACTTGTTTGGTTATAGTAGGTGCTTAACGGTTTTGTTTTAGGTTCGGGGTTTATTTTGAGTATTTTAGACAAGAAGAATGATATTTTGACACCCAATTTTAAACAATTTTGGATGACAACCCTTTTGCTCATTTTTTATTGGACAACAACAAAAGAGAGAGAGAAAAATATAGAGAGAAAATAAAGTATAATGAGAATATGAGAGAAAGACCTCACCAAAGTTGTTAATAAAAGGTTGTTCAAATATCATTTCTTTTAGACTATTATTCTACCTTTGTATTGTACTTGGTTTTGGGGTGTTGTTCGATTAGTTTTTGGATTGTAGCATGCTTATGTCATTTCTTTTCTCAAAACAAACTTATTATTTTTTTCTTTTAATTTTATCTCTGTCAACTTACTTAACAAAGTTAAACCTATTTTTCTTATGCCATTTTATATTTATAATTATTTCAATCTCTAATTTAATAAAAATAAGATATCTAGTTTAAACAAATTTTTTTTGGATAATCTATGAGAAAACTAAAGATATTTAAAAAAATATATGTGTATTGACATGAAAATCAAAACAATAGAGAAAGTAAAAACAAGATAAAATAAAGAGAGAATTAACCCAAAAAATTTTACAAAATTGTTATACATGTTACATGTATCATCTATATTTTATAAAGCACTACAAATTCATTCGGTTATTTATAATTCATCTATTACAAAATTGTTATACATGTATCACCGATCTTTTATAAAGTACTACTAATTCATTTGGTTAGTATAACCGCTATAAATCTTTTTTTTTGGTTTTTGGTTTTGTTTTGAGAAAGATGTTTATAACATTTCATTGATAATAATAGAGTTAATACAAATAAACCATGAGACTAGTTAATAACGTGGCTTCGCCTGCAAGTGGTCTGCCACATTTGCTTGTCGACTAAACTTCACCTTAGAGTTTGTAAAATGTGAGGAAAATAGGTTATGACATGCTGCAATGACGTGACCACGCTGCGTAACATCAATCTGAGATTAGTTAAAAGCATCAATTGTTATTTGTTACCTTTGAATCCATCACAAAATCCACACTATCGAATAGCATTCCGCCAACCATTGTAACGTATGGAACAAACCAGAGCTTCACCCGTATCAACTGAGTACTTTGTTGGAAAACTCACAATTTGGGCAAGCACATAAATACCCTTTTAATCACGTAAATAGATTCCGATGCTGGTACGATTTCATAGAGATGAGAAAACAACGTCAACATTACATTTGAATCTACACGGTTGCAGCTTTTGCCACTTAGTTGTATTTGTTGTCATTTGAAACTCGTGTTGACTGAAAACCAAACCTTGTGGTACAGGAGAATTACTCGAAGGAACGTGCACCACCACCCAACCCTCCATGAGGTGTCGTATTTGATCAACAACATAAACACAAAACTCATTTTCGTTTTGTCAGAGTTTGAGATTACAATACTTCCACAGATTTCAAAATATGGCCGCGAATCTACGTTGAAGATCGACTTGCAATTTTTTATCTCAAATTTTTTTTTGTTTGAAAGGGAGTTAAGTTATAAATTATCATCTATTTTACTTTTATCAAACATAATATAAGATTTCAATCAAAGATTCTAATACAATGAATAAAAAAAATCTTAAGTAAAAAATAAATTAAATCCCATAGACACGTAAGTGCACCACATGAGGAGAGATCTGTGTTGTGCTTACTTAGCTAGGTTGAACCTCCCAATCACTCCCCACATGTACGGTTCTAATCAATTCAAATAAACAAATGGCCACCTCACCAAAACAAACCGTATATACGGTGTACAAATACGCCACCTCCTCAAACGACACGTGTATGTGGTGACGTGGAATTCGCATTTCTCTCTCTATTTTCTTCCACCTCTCTCCTTTTCTCAAAGCAAACCCCTTTCCCTCGTTTTTTTCAAGAGAGAGAAACTAGTGAGAGAAAGACATTTTTTTGCCATTTTCGTTCATTTAAGGAAGGGTAATAATTTTCTTGCTCCGAGGATTGCTGTTTTTTTTTATGTTCCTTATTTTCTTCGAAGTGAGTTTTTGATTTTTGTTCACGTTTTTGTTGTGGGTATCTTTCAGGTACGTTGAATTTCGCTGTTTTTTTTTTTTATTTTTACGAACGTTGTTTTGTTGTTTCAATTTTTATGTTATTAACATGAAAAAAATTTGATTTTTGTTTTAGGTTTATTCAACTTTATTTATTAATGAAAAATAATTGAAGAAATCTATGCACCGAAAAAGAAATTATCTGGTTTAGTTTGATTTTTTTTTGTTGAAACACTGAAAATTGAAGCGTAGAGTGAATTTTCTGTAACCTGGATCTTGTGTTATGTCTGTTAAAATCTTTGAACTTATGAGTTTGATTTGTTTATATTCAGTTATTTTTTTATGTTGATTTGTTAATTTTTGTGAATTTTAGTTTTGCTATGTGAAATAGATGAAAATTAATAAAGGGTATTTTGGATCGGGATTAAAGTATGTAAATAGCTGAAAAAGTTGTTTTTCTGCAAAAAAGTTGAAGGGCTTTTTTGTCATGTTAATTATGATAAGGTGTGTCAGTTTGTGATTGCTATCTTATTGTACGTGACTTGTTTGTGGGGTAGCAAAAATACATCTTTGACTCTATACCGTTCAGTTATTGATTGACTAATTAAGGTCTTTGATTTGATTTTATTTGTTGTCCTTAGCAAGAAAATCTAATGTTTATATGATGAATTTTCTCTATAGTAGCTTACTGGGTCAGTGTCAATTAACAGAAGTTAATTGTCTAATACTATATGTTATATTGTTTGTTGCTAAGTAAGTAGTCATTAACAGCATGCTAGCTAGAAGCCCAAAACCACTTTCACACCTAATATATGTTGTTTGTATCTGATTTTATTGTTTTATGGCTGAATCAATGATTTTAAAATAGGTAGCACCAACTCTTTGAATTAAAGGCGTGCCCAAATGTCTAACATGTGTTGATGTATGTCTGATGGTGACACGTGTAATTACATACAATCACTTCTATCGTATCAAATTATTATCAGTGTTTACGTGTCAGTAACTAGTGTCCATATCTGTGTCACTGCTTCGTAGATTTTAAATGTTTGAATTGTTCTTCCTTTCTACTGATTTTTTATTGTTCACTTTGTGGTTATCTTTCTTGTTTGATAGCTGATAACTGTTTACATGTCTTTTGTTTAGTGCAGTTAAACAATTTCTCAGGAAGTATTTGACTCAACCTTGGTGCTTATCTCATGGGAAACAGCGAGGATGGGAAATCCATTAAGATCGAAAGGCCTTCTTCACCTGTAACAACTGTAAGCATACTGTATGCCTAAGTTAAACATTTTATAATGCATGCGGCTAAATACTATTATTACTTCCTTGTTAATAACAGGATCAAACCAATCAAGCCAACCCTTCGAACGTTCATGTCTATCCTGATTGGGCTGCCATGCAGGTTGCCAACCTTCTGCTTTCATTTCCTTTATACCTGGAGTTTTCGTTTTTGTTATCCGTTTAGCTATCTTCACTTCAGTGTAATTGCTTTGAAACTTTAGTAATTGAAGTATATATTATAATATAAAAATAATAATAATATTTCCATAAAAAGTAGGATTAATTGATATGCACGGACAATGTAAACTTATTTTTACACTGGCAATCAATCATAACCATTAGATCATTAATTTTTTCCTTTACTTTAATCATATAAATCGTAAAAGTTGCACAAATGATGGTTTGTGATTCGTTAGCATCGTAAAAAGTCTTACACTGTCAGTGCATCAAAATTAATCTTGAAAAAGTTTAGTAGTTTAAAGGTGTGGCCGACTTTGTTGATTTCCATACTAGCTACTTTGCTCTTTTGAACACTTTTATGATCTAAATCTTGATATTTATAAACGAATGCGGAGTTGTCTTCATCGTCTCTGTTTATATCGTGCTTCAATGTCAGTAATCTGCTCCTACATATTTTCATGAAAACTTCAGCTACCTTATTTGAAATATATTGCCCATGTATTATTTTCCCCCATTTTGATTGGCTCTCAAATTCGGCATAGTGTCGCAACTTGCAACTGGATTTGATAATCTGCGAGGAACGGACTACGATATCTATGATGTGATTTACATTGGTCCCAGATTGCTTTCACTTTTGAAAAGAATTGCCCATTAAAAACTACTTTTGGTGATTTAAAGTTTCTGTTATATCTTCAGGCATATTATGGGCAAAGAGTCAACATTCCACCATATTTCAACTCAGCTGCTGCTCCTGGTCATGCTCCTCACCCATACATGTGGGGACCACCACAGGTAGGGCTCCATAGGTTCATTTATTTTGTTATACCATTGATATTTCTGTGTCTATTTCTTTGTGTTGCTGTCCTTGTGTACATCCTTGCTCAAAGGGATGAATAATTTGCCAACTTATTGTTTCTTTCAGCCTATGATGCATCCATATGGGCCGCCATATGCACCACCATTTTATTCACATGGAGGGGTTTATACTCATCCTGTCGTTACCATCGTAAGTTTACATTCTCGCAATATTGGTTTTTGCTTCTCTCACACGCTGAAATTTATGTTTATTATTGTTTAGACTATTGTGAATTAGTTGATTTAAGTTGCAATTTAATTTATGAATATGGACCATCAAAGGTTATTTTTATACTGGTGAATTTTTACTGTTATTACTAATTAACTTCTTCGTTCTTTGATGTACTTAATGTACCAAATCTTTGTGGTTGAATGTTTATGTGCTTATGAATTATATTGGTAAAATATAGGGGTCGAATTCAAATGGTCAAGGAATTCCATCTTCACCTGCTGTAAGTTTTGACTTTTTCTGAGATCGCTTCAAAATTCCGAATCTTTAGATCCACTGAATACTGTAAGTTATGATGGATTTGACCTGGGGGAAACTATGCAGGCTGGGACTCCTACAAGCATAGAGACACCAACCAAATCATCTGGAAACACTGATCAGGGTTTAATGAAAAAGTTGAAAGGATTTGACGGGCTTGCAATGTCAATAGGCAATGGCAATGCTGAAAGTGCTGAGCGTGGAGCTGAAAACCGGCTATCACGGAGGTTTGTTCTATAGGATGATTACCGGAATTAACTGTACTTCCTATGTTTCCTTGCTCTACGAGTTTGTTGCTCTATTAGGTTCGTGTGAATAACTGAATAATTTTATGATATATAGTGTGGATACTGAGGGTTCCAGCGATGGAAGCGATGGCAACACTACTGGGGTGAGATATTTCTGGCTATTATAATTTTTTCTCGGTTGTTACACTAACAGTCTGCCTTATTTATAATGACCTGGAAAATTGAAGCATGAAAATATTTGCCAATGTTATGCACAGACCAATGGAACAAGGAAAAGAAGTCGGGATGGGACACCAACAACCACTGGTATGATAAACAATAATAATTGTTCTAGATTACAAATATACTTCCGGTGTCATGTCATGACTGTAACCATAGTGTCAACAATTCATTGAGTATGATCTTGATAAATAAATACTATCCAATTTTTAATGCATGATAAGGTGAAATTACCATGCTTTTAAATTTCCGATTAATTTGAATCATTTGATACCAAGACTGGCACCTCGTTTGAGAGTTAATTACATTCAAATTTTTTGGTGTCATATGGATGCATTTATGGATAAAACGTCATCTACTAGTAACTTAAGGTATTAATTACTTGAACAGACGGAGAAGGGAAAACTGAGATGCAAGATAGTCAAGTTTCCAAAGAGACTGCTGCTTCCAAAAAGACAGTGTCAGTTATCGCAACCAGTGCTGCAGAAAAAATGGTTGGACCTGTACTTTCTTCAGGTATGACCACATCACTGGAACTGAGGAACCCTTCGCCTATTTCCACCAGTGCTCCACAACCTTGTGGAGTTTTGCCTCCTGAAGCTTGGATGCAGGTACTGTAAGATTTTAGTTCTACTAATGATTCATTTCTCATATCTAGTACATTAGAGATTCTTTTGAATCACAACAATAATGCAGCATCCTCGTATTTTACTGACACTAAAGTAATTTTTGGTCTGAATTCCTTAGAATGAGCGTGAGCTGAAACGTGAGAGGAGGAAACAATCAAATCGTGAATCTGCTAGAAGATCCAGGCTTAGGAAGCAGGTATGATTTGTTGCAAATTTGCAATTTTTGTTTCACTTGTCTGTGTTTTTTTAATTGTCACGTGTTTTTATGGGTTTGTTTGGATTGGCTTATTTGAGCTTATCAACTAACATAAACATATGTGAGACTGTTTGGAAGAGCATATAGAAACAGCTTATGGCATGGCCATAAGCTCTTTTCAATTATTTCCATTAGCTCTCCAGGATAGTTTATGAAAACAACTTAGAGAATATGGAAACAATTTGACTTTAATTTATCTTTTGCTATAGTAGTTTATACATAAACACTTATACGATAAACGCTTATGCTACAACCACTCAATTAAGTTGTTTATCCAAACACGGCCTCGATGCATGTACATGTGGCCCTCGAAAGTAAATGTTCTCACAAAAGGAAAGTTCATGACAAACGTTCTTATCTCCTCTATACAGGCCGAGGCTGAAGAATTGGCACGGAGAGTTGATGCATTGACTGCTGAGAATTTGTTGCTGAAATCGGAAATGAATGAATTGGCTGAAAATTCTGAGAAGCTGAAGATTGAAAATGCTACATTAAAGGTAATGCATACATAAAATTATTTATATCTTGGCATTTCATAGGCTACAAAACATGGACACAGACACTGGATACTACATTGACACATCAACATCGTTAATAATTTGACTAAATAGAATAATCAAATATAACTACAAATGTCAATGTCGTGCTGGTGTCAGACACATGACATGGCACCTTCAATATGAAGCGTTGCTGCTACATAGTTCATGATTACTTTGTGATACTGAGTATAGATAATTTTGACTCAGGAAAAGCTGGAAAACACTCAACTGGGACAAACAGAAGAGATAATTTTGAACGGCATTGACACGAGGGCTACACCTGTAAGTACAGAAAACTTACTGTCAAGAGTTAATAATTCCAATTCTGATGATAGAGCTGCAGAGGAAGAGAATGGTTTCTGTGAGAAAAAACCCAATTCTGGTGCAAAGCTGCGTCAACTACTTGACACAAATCCTAGAGCTAATGCTGTAGCAGCTAGTTGAAAACCAGTATTTGCACTGGTTTGTTGATTATGTAGTTTTGGCATATTATTACAAGTCCAAAATTACTGCTAACAGTTTTCAAATGGATGGATCAGTTGAATTTTAGGATCTTAATCCATCAATGCCAAAACTAATTTATTACTTTTCAGTTTCTTAGGACATAAAACTATGTTTTCTGTTTTAGATTTGATAGGGGAATGGATGAAAGCTTTAAAAGTTTGTACATTGAAGAGAATTAGGAGATTTAGTTGTTAGACTTTAGAAAGGGTTGTTGATTGGAATCGGTATATGATTTGGTTTTGTATTAACTATTGGTGTGAACCTTATGGTATCTGAGAAGAGGTATTCTGACTTTTTTTAGTTTGCTTTGTATAATTCTGCAAGCAATCCTTATGTTGATGTTTGTGGCAATGTTGTCAAATAGCAGCCACAGCGTAACTGCACTACAGCAAAGCGGAATTTGAACAAATCGCTATCACTACGTTCTAGTTATTTGGTACAAAATATTGTCAACTAGCGCAGCGGAAGTGGCTTTAGCGCTGTTATAGGGTACTATAGCGCACCGAATTTTGAACAAACTGTTATTTTGTACCATCCATAATTGATTAGATTTTGAAAAACTGAAACAATGTAGGGTCTCTAATGGTGGTGTTAAATACTGCTCCCTCACTTTTTTACTATTTATGTGAAGAAGAAAATTGATTTTTTAAAATAGGTCTTTTGAGTTATTTCACATCGGATTTAATGTTCATTGGTTTAGTTCGGCAAGTGCTATGAACCTGTTTCTTATAAAGGGTCATGACATTATACGTAGAGAATTTCTTATCCCATTACACCTGCTTTTCGCGGGACTTGCGACATTACAATCTGAAAAACCCTTCATTTTTTGGATTTTAGAATCCGAAAATTGGGCGCACGAGAAGCTTGGAATGTGGGAAAAGAAATTCACTTTTTGTAGGGATGGCAAAATGGATGATTGCATTGTTTATATGCTTTGATTTTCGGATGCATGTCATTATTTTTCTTTCTTTGTTTATTGTTTTATCCACAGGCTTCCACTTAAATTAAGAGAAGCTGTTAGCTCATGTCATCAGATTGTTCTTGAAACATGTTAACCGTTGGTTTAGCGTAAACAAATATGACATTATTAAAAATATTGAAATCTTTAAACGTCAATTCTCCTACCACCATTCATACAAACATTAAATATAGCTGTTGCTGTTTTTATAGTGAAAGACTTGTTTAAATATTATAAAGGTCAAATACCATTTGCGGTCCTTTAAGTTTCATGATTATAACAAGTTAGTCTTTAAGTTTTTTTTGTTACAAATTGGTCATTTTAAGTTATAAAATATTTGCACCATTATCCTAATTTCATCAAACTCGGTCAAAAAGTGTTTATGTGAATGTTTAATGTTAAGTTTGTTTGTCCAAATTCATTGCTCTCAAAACTAGAGATCATAAGTGTGTTATTCGGTCTTAATTCATAACAAAATTGACCGATTACTTGATTCATAACACAAAAGGTTGCTTATCTTGAAAAAGACGAAACACTTCAGCTTTTTTTAACGACGTTGATTGAAAAAATGGATGACAGTGTAAATATTATATGACTTGAAGGACCAACTTGTGACAAAAAATAACTTAAAGGACCAATTAATAACAAAAAAACTTAAAGGACTATATGTTATAAACATATAACTTAAAGGACCAATCTATTATTAACTCGAATGGTTTGGTTTTGTTCATTAATATTTTTTGTTCCAAAGAACCTATCGACGAAACTTATACACACTAAGGGCTGAAAAGTGGAAAATTACATTTTCAAATTTGCATTTCTTGTAATCTTTTACAATCTAAGTTGAGTTGTAAGGACTTTTCATTATTTATTTGAATTATTATTTATTTGAATTGGTTAAATACATGAATATACATCGGTACACATAAATTATACCGCAATTTTTTTAATAACCTCCGTTTCAACTAATGAATTACGAACATTCAATTCAATTATGTTATCTAAAATGGCTCAGCAAATAAATACTAAATTTCGTAACTTATCCAAACACATCAATAGATTGGCTAAGTTGACTTGAGAATTCTCTTAGTGAAAAAGATAGAGAAATCAAAATTGCTTTGAGGTTGCCTGATTAATAAAAGTAATGAGAAACTGAAATTGATACAAAAACACTTAGTTTTGGATGACTCATAATAGCACATATAGTATGGTGCTGTCCCTAAACTTTCCTCAAATAAATAGACACGAAAAATGGACAGAAGATGAAAATTGCTTTATTAGAATGCCAAATTTCGTTAAGCAACTTCTACAGGTGACGTATTGCATCATATTCCATATAGAAATGTTTATCTCATACTTCCCTCTCGCAAGACATCAATCATATTGTATATTCTCTTGGGATCCTTTGCTTCAATCTGCATGCATCAAATAATTTTTGAATCAGAAACAGTATAAGGTAAATAATTGAAGTTGTGCATTTCATGCCAAACAACAAAACATGCTTCTGGAAATTTTATACTTAGTGCCGAAAAATATAATAATTGAAGTTGTGCATTTATACTGACAGATGATGCATGTGCAAAAAAGTATTACATTGACAATGCATAATAATTGTGAGAAAAATGCACTACTTATTGGAACTGTTTGAACCTACGATCCAACAATAAGAGATCCAGTTCAGGGTGATGAACAACACCTAAGTTGAATTTTTCAAAAAACGAAAATCGCTTTTAATCATGTAGAGAAAGATCAATAAAATCGGATGACAAGAGGTAAACTGAATGAACGTATAAGCACCTTCTTAGCAAGAAATAGTACAGCATCAACAGTGCCCTCAGCGTATATTGATCTACCACAAACATTATGTTGAAATTCAAACGAAACTCTGCAACAATTTTAAAAAGAAACAACACAATAAAGAAAAATTAGTAAGTGACAAAAAGTATGTTAAAACCTAAAAGAACAAGAGAAGAAAATGAAAATGTTAATTCTTACGTTTCATCTGGTGATGTCAAATGATACATATGAAACGCGTGACCCGACAAATGCTCCTCTGGGACTCCCACCATTTCAACTTGTTGCCTGGGGTCTCTGATCAATTGTATCTAACAAATTCATTGGAAAGAAGGGGGGAAATTCAGTAATAATTTATGGTTCTTTTAATACAAAGACAAATAAGTATGCTAATTTTTTAGTGCAGTTTGTGATCCAGCCAACGTGAAATCATGCACACTACTCAGAAAAATGGGATTATCGACAGTCAAAAAAAATGTGATAAAGAGTTGTACAAAATGAACCATGCAATGTGATCTAACACACCTGATCCACGTCGAAAGACGCCCCAAGTTTATTGAAGCAAGATATCACAGCCTTGGCAGTTCCAGATGCATCAACTTTGCTTGCTTGATGAGACTCTAATACCTACAATCTTGGAAGAATGCATCAGATTTTAATATTGTATGAAACAGAAGCTTTAATAATGGACTGGAACCAATAAATATGAAGAATTTATGAAACCTGGTGTTATTTTTACTAACGTGAAACAGTTTAAAATAAGCAAGATTTGCCCTCTGAAACTGGATAAAAATATACCAATCACAGAGTAGTAGCAACAGAGTAAGCAATACTATCTTGTGTAAAGAGATGAATCTTTTACACTACTTCTGGTCTGGCAATAAGTACAGTACTAACCTAAGTGAAACTACGATTTTTCTTTCAAATTACAATCCGCACTCCATGGGACAGTACTCTCTAAAACAAGATATGCCAGTACCATTCAGTTAACTTAAACACAAGGTTGCAAGCTAGACTATGCCAGACCATGTGCATAAAGCAAAATTTCAATGTTATGCAAGCAATCAGTAAATTTAACCAAGTGTAGACCAGACCAGACCAGACTCCTTATAGACTCAATCGATAGTTAGTCCTCAAACGTATGATTCAATGCAAGTCCACACGAGCCTATGCAAATCTACGCGAGTTTACTCACACACGGTTTTATAGGCAAGTTAGCTCAAATTTGGTATCTGAATGCAATGAGTTAACTTCAGTTTGACAACCATGCTTGCCCAGCAATCAATTCAAGTTTCTAGCAATTCAAAATTGTTAATATATTATTTGAACATGGAATGTAGCTAAGGATAAGGGTATTACGGGCAAACAAAAAATATGGAGCGTTTATGAAAGGAAGACTGAGAAGACTGGTGAGGTGGCTAGGTAGTGGAATATCCTCTTGTATATAAGGAGAATCATAGGAGAGAGAGGGTATGATGGGATTAATTCTGTTAGGGCCAGAGAATAAATATTCTCTCTGAGTTGGAGCTTTGTTCTAAGAGTAGCTAGAGAGATCCTCTACTGCTATTTCCTTTATCATCAATAATACACCCATTTCCCATTTATTCATCTGCGTTTCTCTTGATTTTTCTGCATAAGTCCCTGATTCGATTTACTGTGCTGGTCTGGTTGCTACCATTTTTAGTAAAATTATAATTTGTCATTTAGTCTTTTTAGTTTCAGTAAGAATGTTAAAACATAAAATAAGGAATGAAATAATTGTAGAAAATATTTTAAAGTCTCGTCTTTATGCAGTTTTGTGGACATGCTTGGAGTAGCCCAATAGAAATACCAGTAAAGAAGGCAGTAGTTGGTAGAGTGAACCAAAGAAAATTGTGACCCGAAAACCATTAAGAGAGATTCAAAATTAAATGGCCTGTCATTGGACATGATCAATATAAGAATACCCACAGCCACAAAATGTAAATACAGCCAAAGAGATACCTGTAAGGAATACCCAGAAAAGGCTCCAGGAAATTGCTCTGCCATAATTTCCATAGCTGCAAGAAAAGCAACAACCTAAAGGGAAAATATAGCAGCGTAAGGATGACAAAATACAGTAGTGTGATAGTCGTGAAAAATAGAAAAGTCGTGAGGTTTTCAGGATAATGATTTACCTGCTTTCCCATTTGTGGGGATATCACAGCATAATTCTTTGAGTCTTGAACAGTCTTATACAACAAGTCCCTATCTCCGCCGGTTGTCCCCATCACAAAGGGTACCCCGACCTTACTGTATAACTCACCATTGCCTGGAAAAGGGAACGAATCAATAAATAGCACAAACACCATTATAATCTTCATAAAATAATCATAATCCCATATCATAAAAATTAAAAGTCCAATCACAATTCTATTGTGAAAGTCCAGTGACGTGAAGGTCAAGTACAGCCACATATTCTCTGCCATCAAATATAGTATCCTCAACTCATGCTTAAAATGTAAATAGTAGTGTTCCAAAAGAATGTGCAGATTTTCATTCTAATATACTTGATTTGAAACATGTGATTTCGGCTTTCCTCTGCCACATACATATAAGATTTCGTATTTTATACTAAAACAAGATTTTAAAAAATGAATATTAAGTTATGCTTACCATTGACTGCATCTGGTACTGTGTAGTCCACAATAATCAAATTTGGATATTTATCAAGGACAGATTCAAGAAAACTCTCTCTATCAGATGAACCGTGCACAAGGAACTCCCTTCCACAAACCTCAAAAGTCTGTCCGGACTCTTCTTCACACCCAAACGACACAGGAACAACATTCAGTCCAGCAGCTTCTGCTGCATTAATGACAGCCTTTCCCATTTTCCCAGTACATGCATTAACCTAAGCAGAATAAACAAAAACAACATCAGTGTTTCACAGCCAGCGTTTAAAAATAAAGACAGGACAACATGTAAGAAATACTTACAAATATGAAACAGATTTTATAAAGATATGCGTGAAACTAAGGGAGAGAATATCCAAACAGATAAAATGAATTAAAGATAAGGGAAATTACATTGACCTCCCCTAAGGTCTCTAATAATAACACCCAACACCCCTCTAGTTTTAAAAAAAGAATCAACTCCCCCGTTTCACATAGCTTGGTCAACGTTTCATATTTCAAATAACAAAATTTCGGTGTGCTATTGCTATATCCGTTATGCATTTCTGAAAAATGAATGATCTATCTCCCTCATTTCTGTTAAAAACATATACATAGTTAAGGAAATTGCATAGCTATAATGTGTTAAAACAGATACATAACATAGGGAATTGCATAGCTATTACAGAAAGTATAAGATATATGAATATAAATAATATGATATAGTTACTTGAGAAATTACATCTTATCTCTAAACCTATAAGCAGTTTAAGGGCATGTTTGGATTGACTTATTTGTGAGCTTATCCAAATAAATAAGCTATTTTTCATAAGCTAAAAAATAAGTCAATCCAAACGGGCCCTAAGTCCAACTTTAGTAAACATCAAGATTGAAACTTTATCCATCACTAGTTGAATTTATAAAAACAGCGTTCCTAGAGCAATGTACAATGAAATCGAACCAGTTTCACAACTTGGGTTACGAAAAAAACAAAACTTGAGCATTGAAACAAGTTATTGATAATCACCATTATAGGAAGTGCAGTGTTTTGAGCTGAAGGTGCAGACTTTTCAAGAAAAGTCTGAACATTTGTGGCTGCTGACATTGAAACTGTTGGTACCAAACGTGACCTGCTCTTCTGAGAAATGGGAAAATTTCTCCTTGTAGTAGTGCTATTGGAGAAGAATGAGAGGTTGTTTTGGTGTCTGTGGAACACATTAGTTGCGATTTTGAGCGTGAATGTCGACATTGAAGAGTGAGATTTGAGAGATTGAGGTGAATTTGGGGGTTTAGGGTTTTGAGAATTCGCAAAGTTATGCGAACCGTTTCAGGGTTTTGGGTTTAGTTTGATTCGCGTTCGCCGCGGTTGAAGGAAGAAGACGGTGGACTGAATATTGGGCCTAAAGTTTAGTGGGCTTAGCCTATGTGCTTTGTTTTTGCTATCTAGACCCCCTCTTTTTATACATCCAATTTGGATATTGCGCAACGAAGAAGTTAGAAGTTGTTTAATTCCAAACCATTTTAATTTTATTAGTTAACTGTTTGAAAAGATCAAATACTCCTAAAGATAAACACATTGAATATTTCACTCAATTAAAAAAATGATGGACTGGTATGTCATTGATATTAACTCGGAGAAGATAAAAGCAGCATCCGAAGAGCTCGCAAATGGTATGTTTCATTCTTCTTCTATTAATTTGCTTGTGATGAATGCTCTCATTTGCTCATTTCTGACTAAGTATTTACTTGACAAAACATCATACTACATTTCTAAGGGTGTAGACAGCACCACCATACACTACATTTCTAATACATGAAATTTGTAATGTATTGAGCATCATGCAATTCTAAAGAGTTTTCCAATAATGTCGATGGGGAAAGTTGTCATTCATATAAATTGCGGAATCCAGTTTATTGGCTTCTTTATCTTAAGATGGGAGACCTCAAAGTCTTTAAAGGAAAGGATACTGTTGAGCTACAACTTGAGAATATCAATAAGCAATTTGTTCCTATGAAAATATGTGTAAATTTTACAATGCATTTCTTTATACTTTTGAATATTTCGATCGACATGCGTAACTTAAATGCCAAAACTTCGATTCATAGGCTGATAATATGTCAAGAAAGTGGCATTTGGAAAGGAAAGATGTCAAGCAGAAGACTATTGTAAAAGATCTATCTAAAAATTTGGGTGCTAAATCATCAGATTGAGACCTTGGTTAATTTGCATTAAAAATAGTGGCATGAGTGATGTGTAGATAATTTGAATGCAGTGTGCCTCTGGCTCCTTGTTTAGTACTCACATTGTTTACTTTCTTTGAATCTTTTTCTAATTTGGATTGATACAACTATCCATCTTTCAACTCATAATTTATGTTTTGTACTCACATAGTTAGTACTTCACATTATTGTTTTGGCCTCATATTCAGCATATGGTATTTGCTTGATATCTCTTCTGCCCTATCCATACATGCATATGAAGAAAACACTTTTGCTGATTATATAATTTCCATTGCACTCAATTCTGTTTGAAATAATTTAACGTTATCAATTGCATATAACTTATAAAGCATCAAATTCTACGTAATAATTTCAGTTTCATGTTCATAAAACTTTCAGCTTATGATAATTCTGCGTACTTCTTTCATGCGGAATACTATATTTATCTAAAGCATCATATATGTATTAGAGTATATTGCTTAAGTCTATAGCCTACCGAATAACAGTTTCTTAAAACTGTTATTCAGCCTTTTAACTAATTCAACCATGTACTCATTACTATATTTTGAATAGTAAAAGAGTATTCGGAGTTTTTCATCTCCTTTTATTCTTTTCTATCACGGTGTAAGAGTCAGATTGTTGTTGCAAATGTTTGATGACCATAGCTGATCTAATCTTTTCAAAGCTTCATATGAGCATGCTCCATCAGCTCCACTACTCACAGAAACACTTTCCATTATCTTCTCTTAAAAACAAAATCAAAACACCATAATCTTTATTTGAACTTGATATACAAAGAAAAACAAAGTGGCATAACATAATACATATCATCAATTGAATTGAAGAATTAGTAGTTAGCATCAAAACTTGTTCCCGAGGGAACAGCTTGTGGTCAAACTGAATGCTTTTCTGCCACATTAGTAAAAAAAAGGTAATTAATGCCTCGTTAGTACTGTAAAATGACAAATAGTACTGCAAGACAAGTATGTATTTCCAAATGTGACACTATGATACACATAGAGTATTAGCTAAGCTAAACCTTACCCTTTCCCAGGTCCCTTGCTCATAGGTCATGCCAATTTCCTTCACTTATGATAGTATATGTCTGTTATTGGCTTCTCAAAATCTCAACACAGAAAATTAGAAAACTGGATTCAGACGACGGATCGGATGACTCACATATTGAGTTCTTTGTTTTGAATTCAGTTTGTTGAAGTCAAAATGTGAGGTGTGTTTGATCTTTATCTAATGGTTTCAATTTATTGATTGCAGGGACCATATATTTTTTACACTGCATTGACCATATATATCTTATTTAAGTGATAAAATAAAAGCATACCAATTCAACAAAGACTCACCAAGAGAAAGTTTTTCAAAGAGAATATGATCTTATATATAGTATAGGAATAAGAAATAGCTATATATGTAAATGTTGGAACATTAGTTAAAATTAGTTCAAAAATGTTATATCATAGAAGATGTAACTTGGGAATTCTTTCACAAACCTACATCCTTTAGATCTAACTTGATTAATGTATAATGTTCAAAAAGGAAAAAAAAACATGATATGGTCTTTGAATTTCTATGACATACTGCAGATTTGTGGTATTTAACAAGTGAATCACTTTTGAGAATAAAAAGTTAACATGCATGGTGAGCTTGTTAACAACATCTCTTCACTTACTCTCCTGTCAAAAATGGTTCTAAGAGGTTGCAAAAAGTCTTCTATACAAGGGTGTTGCATAAATGCAATGAGGTTAGAGAAATCCTTAGAGGAATTATACAAGGTGAAAGTGGAAAGAAAAAGTTGCACGTCAAAAACCAGCTCAGCCTGAGAATACAAATTACACGTCCAAAATTACAAAAGTATTGTCCCTGTGAGGTGGATGGTATGATTTGCATCCTCGTCCCCTAACCATCCTTGGCGGGACTTTCTACCTCGTTCCTATTAAATAAACTGGCAACATGCAGGTCCCTAAATGGGACAGTCCCAACGACGATCCTCACTTGAAGATACAAACTGAATACTTTTTTTTTAGATGACAAATTGAATACTTATAACTGAGTTTGGAGGAATATTTATCAATCCTTCAACGTCACATTAGAGCAATAATTTAAAATCGTCATACAAGAATAATAAGACAAGATATGAAAACCAATTAGATTTTTTTTTTACAAAGAAAAATGAAATAATATATTGAGAACCAAATGTTCTACCCAACACAAGGCGTGCTAGAGTACAACAAAAAGAGTTTACAAGTTGTTACATAACCAGCAAAAACAACATACACCCGACAATAAAAGCAACAAAATAAATCCCACACACAAACATGGATTAAGTCACCAAGTATGGTAAATCAAAATAAAAAATAACATTATTTGCTTTTAACAACCAAAAGGATAGCAACTTATTTTTGCCGAGTAACCGATTGAAAACTCCTTCTTTGTTGTTGAAGATTTTGTTATTCCTTTCTTTTCAAATCGTCTAAACACATGAATGCCAAATAACTTGTAAAAAAAGACCGGTAGGAGTTAAAATAACCACCAAACTAAAGAAAATGATCTCAAACGCATGAAGGTTCAACTCAGAGAACGCCAATCCAATTTCGATTAAGAGACCACAAATTACGAAAATGATGACAACACAAAAACAGGTGCACCGCCACACCACAACCACCGACACAACAATTCTGATCTGGTTGAATGACGTCGCGTCAGAGTAAATTGTCCTTTATAGAAAGACGGTTACAGAGAAGCCGTCAAACAATTAGAGAGACTTTCAAAGGAACTTGTCTACCCCAAATAGAAAATGAGGTAACATGAATACAATCTTATGAAACAACAAACAACACTCCCCTAACATCTCTTCCTCCCACGCAAACAAGCTTTGCTGCCACTTCCAAGCGTCTCCACCTGCACCCCAACTTAACATATACATCTCAGCAACAAACAAAAAGCAATTTTCTGATAACTCATAAACCACGAAAATGATCACTAAAGGAAACACCACCCAACCAAGTATCCGTGTGTGTATATATATATCCACACACACGCACACACTGACCCATCACTTACAACATGCTTTAGATTATCATCAAACCACCTTCCCATCTCCATCACACTTCCTCCGCGAATCCCCACCAAATCTCTCCACCAAGCTGAAACCAATCACCCCTCCATAAACCGTCCCCTTCCTCACCATAACGAGCCACCAACACTTTTAACCAAAGCCCCCCGTCCACATGCAATCTTTACCACCACTTCCCTAACTAGTCGATGTTAAATTCCCGAAGAAGAAAAAAACGTTACAATCATCTCAAAAACCAACCTTATATCTTGAGTTACTGAAAAAAAGTTGTATTTTGAGGATTGGTGTTTTTCTTTTCTGAGAAATATTATCAAGATTGATGTTAACACGTTAATATATATATATATATATATTCATTGAATCCCTACATAAATAAATATAATTATCTCTTATGTGTTTTGAAATTCCATTCCAATTTTTTTATTGATAGGCAAATTCCATTCCAAATTTAGAAAATATATCAATTACCATCATTCTTCCAAAATTTTCTCAAACTCTATTTTTCTGGAGGAATTTTCTCATTCTCTTCTATTGTTCTTTTTTTGGAAGGAATATGTATGTATTCGTTAACAATTAAAATTAAAGAATTTAATTTGTATACATCCATAATATAAAATATTTTATTCACGTGTCTAACCAAATATATAGCATTTTTATTCGTTAACAATTTTTTTTATTTATTTTAAGAAAAGCCAATATTAACAAAATTTAATTCATATACATTGTTGTTGGTGTTTGATACTCTATAATTAGGAATTCATTTTTCTCTTAAAAAAATAAAAAAATTAGGAATTCATTTTAAAGTGGAAGTTAGAACTCATCTTCTACGTTCATTTTACAATATCACAATCAACTGAGTTAGGGTTACACACCAGTTTTTTTTTTTTTGTTTTGAGAGAAGGGTTACACACCAGCGGTAATTGATACTTTATAATTATGACATTATCTATTGAGTTTGAAAACATATTTGTGGCAAAACATAGGATGGAGGTAGGGGTGTTCAAAATTGAACCAAACCAATAGAAAAACCGCAAATCGAACCAATTCAAATCGAAACCGTAAAAAACCGCATTTAGTTTGGATGTATTCGGATCAATTTTTTACTCAACCGCATGGTTTGGTTCGGTTTGCGGTTTTAATTTTACCAACCAAACCAAACCAAACCAAACCAAACCGCAATATAAGAAAAATACTAATTAAATATATATCACTTGGACCAATACTCATAGAAACTCAATGGAAACTTTAATAAAATTATTTTTTTTTCTCTTGTTAAGTTTCTTATTTACTTTTTCTTTGAAAAATGTATTTATGTACTACTTGAACTCTTAGAGAATGATAAAATTTGTAGTCTTTTGTATTTCTTATAAAATAGAATTATTTTTTGTCCGTGTTTAAATTTGGTCTACGTAGTTGGGAACATTGTTGGATGAAAATAAAATTGTAATGTTGGATAAAATTTAAAACTGAAAGTATGTTGTATTTTAGCTTTTAATTTGATTTTAATGTTGAAAACAAAAAAAAAACACTGTCTAAAAAAAACCGCATCAACCGATCCAATCCAAACCACATACTTATTTATCTTACGGTTCGGATGACATTTAGCCTCAAAACCGAACCAAATTGCACCGCACCGCAAACACAACTGGATAGAGTGTAAAATAAAAAATGTTACAGTTGACGTATAAAGATTAAACTCTACCTTAAAAAAAAAAAAAACAGCACCAACTATTGTTATTTTGTTTGCTTACGTGTTGTGTGTTGAATTTAAAAACAAAACGAAACCGAGTGACATTTATTTATGGAATTTAGGTAAGAGTCAGGAAAGAAGCAAAGAAAGAATCGATCGACACGGAAAATTCAATTGAATTGACAAGTAAGGAAGAAAGGTGATATTCCTCAATTTTCTATTTCTTTTTCAACAACAAAATCAGAGTTATAATCGTATAATGGATGAATATGGCGATTGCAATTTCAATCACTGAAGGATGTCACAAACTCATGTCTCTTACTGGTATGCTAACTCCCTCTCCTCTTCTTTCTTTTTTATGCTTTCACGGTTCTGAATGTTTGCACACGTGTGTGTTATTGTGAGGTTAGATATTATGATATCTTTGTCAACCTATGATACCGACGCTGATAATAATTTGAGAAACGATATAATTCGATATAATTCAATGTAATCACATGTGTCTGTGTTGTGTCGGACACGATACGTATTTGACACCTTGGACACGCCTAATGCAAGGTGTGTTTGTGCTTCATTGTTGTCAACTGAAATGTGTGTTTCTGTTTGAATATTATGTTGACTTGCTCCCTGATGCAAAACATTACTTTGTTTGTTGTTGTTGGGATTGTGAAATAGTGCATTTGATTTGAACACATGTCTTCTCCATGTCAACTTAGGGATTGTTTGGATTGGTTTATACTGTGTTTATCAGCTCTTGTTATGGAAACATCACAACATCTTTTCACCTTATTTCCACAAGTTCATGATAGCTTATGAAAACAGCATATAACTTATATCAGAACAATTTGACTTTATATTATTTTTCGTTTTTCAAAATAGCTCATGCTAAACACATGATAAAAGCTTATAGCTAAAGCTTTAAATTAAGTTGTTTATCCGGATTCTGAACAAGACAAATCCAATTATTTAAATTTTGCTGAGGTTCAATTCAACTAGAGTCTAGAAACATGATCGAAGTAGTGCTTACAGTACATGACACAGGCATGCCTTTCTCCTAGTATGATGTTGTGCTGACCTTTTTTTACTTATTTTCTATCTTCCTACTAGTGTTTATGGAGACATGAAAATGCATATTGTGTTTTTTATGGTTAGTTGGTTACTGCTTTTGCATGTTTGTCTGCGTCGTTAGAACTTGAAGATTATCTGGCTATTTTTCCTTTTTGTTTTTGGTTCTGGTGTGTGTCTTGCTAGTTCCTTTTTCAGGTAATGGGTTTTAAGTTTGGAAATCAAAATCTTGCAATGTATGGGATGAAGAGTTGATTTTCGGTTTGAAAATATTGAGTTTCAGAAGGGTAAGGATGGATGAAATTGTAGAAGTGGGGACTCTAGCTTGTAAATGAAAAATTACAAATGATAATTATGATATGATGTAACATGTTAGCTTAGAAGACAAAAATCTACTAATTAGCATTACATGGTAATAGTTATAGTATATAATGAAAGAATTAACGAACACTCAGCATGCTGAATTTTTCTGACTTGACATGGGATGTTGTTCTTATCTTTCAATCTTATTTTTGAAAAATCCATGACATATTTATGTTTTATTCTGTAATTTTGTATTATTTTTATTTTGAGATTTTGGTGTCCACTGCAGCTGCGGCTCTTGTGGATACCCTCTAAAATTGACATCTTCAAATCGTATCACATCTAACATTGCATCAGAATACCAAAAGTCTGTTAATAAAGGATCAATCTCCTTTTCTTCCGTTGATCTCAGCCGTTTTACACAGGTTGATGAAATAAATTGTTTTCCAGTTTCATGGTTGTCTCGTTCAAAGACTAAACTGCTTTGCCGTAAATGTGGGGTTCATATTGGTTATGGTTATAGTAGAGAATCACCTGCACTTTGTGGATGTGAGCCTTCCATTTCACCTGGCTCTCTGACAAAATTCACCGTAAAGATTCGATCATTACAGCCTTCTTCAGATGAGTCTTGAAAAGGTTGACATGGAAGATCTTTCCAAACTTGGTGCTACCTCCATCATACACTTACCAGATGACTGCCTTACTATTATCTTTCATGGTTTAGATTGTCGTACTGATCGTGAATCATTTGGCTTGACTTGCCGCCGATGGCTCCATATCCAAAATTTCAACCGTCGGACTCTGCAATTTGAGTGTTCATTTAGTATATTAAACCCTTCCTCTTTGTCTGCTAAGGGTCTTGATGTTTACACTGTCCATATTCATAGGTTGCTAAGACGCTTTCAACATTTAGAGTCTTTATCTCTATGTGGTTGCGCGGAGCTCGATGATTCAGGACTAACCCGTTTGCTAAGCTACGGCTCAAATTTACAAAAACTTAATCTGGATTGTTGTTTGAAAGTCACTAACTACGGGCTATCCCTAGTTGCTTCTGGTTGTCCCTCATTGACAACAATTAGTCTCTACCGGTGTCTTAACATTACTGATGAAGGATTAGAGACCTTAACCACTGCTTGCTTATCTTTGAAATGCATAAACCTGTCATACTGCTCACAAATATCCGACAAAGGGTTGAAAGCTCTTACTCAGCAGTGTCGCCAGCTTCAAGCTATTAACGTATCACACTGTGAGCGTATAAGCGGCGTTGGATTCGAAGGGTGTTCCAAATCTCTCGTACACGTAGAGGCCGAGTCTTGTAAACTTAGCCTAGAAGGGGTGGTCGGAATTGTTAGCGGCGGCGGAATAGAGTATCTGGATGTATCTTGCTTAAGTTGGTCACCTTCAGGAGATCCCTTACGTGGAATAGGATTTTCCTCAAGCCTCAAAATCATAAACTTTCGAATGTGTAGATCAGTTTCTGATGCTTCTATTGTTGCAATAGCCAAGGGATGTACACTACTTGAAGAATGGAACTTAGCATTATGTCATGAGGTGAGTATATCTGGATGGCAAGCAGTGGGGTTATATTGCCAGAATTTGAAGAGACTGCATGTGAATCGATGCCTCAATCTTACTGATAATGGCTTGCGGGCGTTACGAGACGGTTGCAAAAGTCTCTCCATTTTGTACTTGAATGGTTGTGCTCGAGTGACGCCTTTAGCATTAGAGTTATTCAAGTCTCACAGAGGCGATGTTTGCATAAAGGAAGAAGAGGTAATGTGCATAAAGCCTTACTCCCCATTCAGATGATACTGTCTGATACAGAATTATCAACAATCTAGACATTAAATGTATTCTCATTATAGAGAAAGGTCTCCATACAGCTTGAGAATATTTATCAGTTGTTTTATAAGGTCTTTATTTGTATAAAATATATTTTAATACTTGTGGTTACTTCTATTTATACATTGATACTACCTGGTATAGATTATCATATGTCATAAATACTTGCCCATAATTCTGGTATTGGATTGGATGTACACTAGTATTGTTATTTGTGGTTTGTACCCTTGAAGGATCTCAATTCTCAATACATACTGTCACTTTGAGAACAAGTGTGCATTTTTCGAAGATGGTCAACCCTTAACAAGTTAATACTGGAACAAAGGTTACGACTTAATTACATAAATAAAAGATTGTTAAATGTGTAGGTCTTGATTTGTTTAATCTGATAGCAAGCTGACATGTTGTGCCTGTACACTAAACGTGTTGTACACTAACTTGTGCTACAATTTGGTACTATAATATAACAAAGCAACAAATAGTACACGTTTTACATTGTTGCAGCAATAGAGCTAAATTTGTCAAATAGGGACCATGTCTAACTTCATTATATGTAATGCAAGTATTGTCAAATGTCAAAAGGGTGAAATTCAACATTTATAAAATATTGTTAAGTAAAATAAGTTGGATAGATATGATATATCTTTGTTTAGTGGGTGTATTTTTTAGGTAATCATGTTATAGGTGCGAAGTATCCACCAACTTTTCGACTAATAATCTTCTACCTTTAGTGGGGTCTACCATTGTATCAATATTTTTTCATCCATAAGCCTCGAACTCGAGAACTTGCTTAAAGGATTTAAGTCCAGTTTTACTCAAGCAAATGTAATATTATTTAGTAGATTGTTCAAAATTACCGTAAGGAATACATCTTTTTATTTTTTGAGAGGATAAGTAATACATCTTAACAGTATCATATGCTACAATTTATGGTTAAAATTGAAACTTGGTTAATAATCTTGCTTTTTTTTAATGAAACAGTAGAGAAACATTACAACACATCACCAAAAACAATATAAACCTCACATCATCCTGGCATACTTTTTGTTTTGTTTTTGAATCTGCTAAATTTATTAAGCTGAACTAGGTGTAAGACACACCTAAGAACGCAGGGAAACAAAAACAATACACCAATTTCCGCGGTTAAGCACGGACAGCCCAAAAAACGATAAACACCAAAACAAAATGAAAAGAGGAATGCTGCTGTAACAACTAAAAAAAGGCTGTCCAGAACCAAGAAAATTGCCCCAACTACTGCAGCAATAACAGTGTCCAAACACCGGCCTGTTATAGTGGTTTTAGCAGCACTACCACAGCCCTATAACAGCAAAAAACCAGAAAAAAAACAACAGCAGAAGCTGCTGTCCGAAGCATGACAGCAACCTCGCCTCCCAACCTCCTACCTTCGGAAACACTCCCTCGGGTTCCAGACCCATTCATAGTACAGGCACGGCGTACCTTTAAGCCGATTGAGACTCCACCGCCACAACGTAACCTTAATCTCCTCCCACCTTATGACTGTATTGTTGAAAATACGGTTATTCCTAGCTTTCCAAATCACCCCCAGAGCCGTGTGCCAAATAAGCCTCAATCCCGTTTTAACCTTCTTATTGGTAGCCAGATCATTCCAACACGCCCAATGAACGAGCATATTTGGTGGCATGATAAAGGCTCCCTCCACCCACTTTAGTAACTCCTCCCAAATCATCCTTGCATACTTCATGCTAAAACAAAGCTTCCTAGTGACAGCACCTATAACAAGACTGAAAACTGATAGTGCAAAACAAGATCACTCCCAACCCACAACATGGCAATACCTCAAGCACCTACAACCAGCCCATATGCTGCAAAATTCTACAAACTATGCAGAAGAAAATCTGCAGCTCCTTGCCATGCATAGCCAATATCACGACTAGCTTCCATTACAAATTCAGCCTCCCCTCATTAATGTATGGTGTCATTGGTCATATACTGCATAATTTTCTAGATCTCAACTTAACCCTTCTGCCACAATCGACTCCACTCCAAAATACATCAAGGCTGCATCGGCAAACCACAGACCAATGCTTAGTTGGAAGGAGTGAATATCTAAAGACGCCCTTTAAATTTGCGAAATAGTACAAAAACCCTGGAATTTGTTAAGTATTTGTCACTTTAGTCTCTCGTTAGTTTTCACCGTTTAAGAGTATGATGTCGCCGTTAGTTGTCCATCTGACACTGCCATGCATTTTGAAGGTGGTATTTGCATATTTTTTGGAGAAAAAAATTGCTGGATTTTTTTTCTTTCAAGGTAAGATAACCTCACCCATGTATCTTGAAATATGCAAATATCCCCTCAAATTTAATACTTATGTGCAAATTGCACCATGAAATTGATAATAAAAAGCCAAATTGGTCCCTGAAATCTAACACTTAATTGTTTCCATGCAACTTTAGTAATTGGAATTTAATGGTGTCAAAATGACTTTCATAAACTGACAGCTGAATTAAGATCAAAATCTGAGACAGAGTATCAAGCTCTAACATGATTGATGAAAGTTGACATTGTGTCAAAAAGAGGTCATAAATTGAATTGCTAGTTGATAACATGAATAGTGGTAGTGAGAAAATGAGAGAGAGATGGAAGGCAAAGCTAATGGCATCAAGTAACATATAGTATATAATCCCTACATGAAAAGAAAAAGGGAAATTTGTTTCATCACAACTTGCTTGTTGGTAAGCTAAAGTAACGTGTTAGAGAATCCAAGAATGAGTAACATGTATCTAGAAATTGTGTGAGGGGGTAACATATTTTTAAAATGTCTAAATGCTCAATACACCAAGGATAACTATAATTTATAGATAAATGCCTAAATGTAATTGAATGCACGGATCATTTACTAACATTTTAATGAAGAAAAGGAAGCAACTATACCACTAAATAAATAAAGCCACACTTCAGAATCTGAAGGCCAAAGTTGATCACAAAAACAGCACAGTGATGCAAAAGAAGATAAATATACTACCTTTTGATAGCATTTTATCAGGTGTGACAGTGTCTTTGAGCAGCCTATCAACCATATCATTCTGAGTATGCCTTAAGATCTAAAGATATAAAATGTCCCCTCAATTCACATATTTGCTTAATATATTATGAATCTTCTTCCATTCTCTTATGATCCATCGAAACCAGAAGAAGGACCGAAGCTAGTTACCATCTTGCTTTTGTGTGAAATTTGGAGTCTCTTCTAAAGATTTTACCACATATATGTCCCTCGAATCTTTGCTGGCACGAGATATATGCATTTAAAATGATTCAACAGACAGCACAGCAAGAAATTTCATTAGCAATATCAGTTGACTCAACATCAGTCATGTCCATATCCTAGATTGCTCTCTTTTGGCTTTTGAGTTCCATTCAAGGAAGCTTGCATTTTATAGTATGAATACAAGACAATTTGCATCCCAATGTTTAAGGCAGACAATTTTTCAAAAGAAATTATACGGTCCTGCAAAATATTGCATCAGTACACTCTATTTTTAGCTGCCAGATTACTATACCACTAGCAGGGGTGGCCCTGAGGGTGGGCTCGAGGGCGGCAGCCCAAGGCATCATTTTTTTAGGGGCACCAAAATTGTTATTTTTACTTAGTAGTTAGTACTATATAGATGTATTTCTTTTTAACTCGCTTTGATTAATTCTATTGAAAATATATTTTTAAAGAACCTTGATTATGAATGAATCTTTTACAACAAAAAATGCAAGAAGAAAGACGTTCGAATAATTAAAAGGGCACAACTTTATTGATTCATCTAGACACAAAAAATCTTAGAACCGACTTTGACCACTAGCCAGCTGATGTGCAACTTCCGTGGCTGAAGCAATATTTGCATTGTTGACTGAAGTAAGCAAAAGTGAACACAACTAAAATGCACATTAAAAGCTGTTTGGTAAAAGCAGAACAATTGGTTAACAATGATTTGTAAGCTTTTAATTCTTATTTTTCTTAATTTATTTTTCTTTATTATGTGTTTAAAATATGTGTCCAAATTTTCTGTCCATGTAAGAATTATTCCTCGTTTTATAGGCTAATTATGTGGTGTATCGTGTACGAGTACATGTCCAAATATTATTTTTTTTTAGGGAAGTACATGTCCAAATTTTCTTTGCCATTTAATAAGTCCCACTATATTTTAATGTATTTGTGAAACTTATTGATATAAAAGTGAAAACTTGTGCATGGTGCAACCCCAACTTCACTTATGCACAATATAATTAACCCATTTTGTGAAACTTATTGATATAAAAGTGAAAACAAGATTGGAGATGGATTCAAGTTAATCATTCGTTGTTCAATTAATCTTATGTATGAATTTTAGTTGTATGGGTATTTTGTTTTCTATTTATTTGAAATTATATGTTATAAAAAATGATATTTTTTAATCACAAAAGTTTATTAAATAAAATTAAATAATATTGTATGACATTACATATGTTTGAGTTTCTTATTCGTTTTGTCAAAGGATTCAATCTCTAACTGATGTATGTGCAAAACTATTTATTTGAAATTATGTTATAAAAAATGATATTTTTTAATGACAAATGTTAGTAGTTAGTTTATTAAATAAAATAAAATAATATTGTATGACATAACATATGTTTGAGTTTCTTATTCGTTTTGTCAAAGGATTCAATCTCTAACGGATGTATGTGCAAAACATATGTTAAGAGTTTTGAACCTATTGATCTCAATTATTTAAAGCACGTTAGGTTGCACATCACACACAATGAGAAAAAACCGTTGCGAAGTAATTTTTCATTATATTAACTTATTTCAGAGTTCTCTAACAAACTTATTTTATAATGCAAAGTTGTTGGGTTCAAAATATTGTCTTTAGATGGATACAATATTAGATATATGAATGGATAAAATATTAGATATATAAGGGATGTAACTCATATATCTAATAGGTTTTGTGTAGAGATCCAACAAGTGCTATTAGTCATACTTGAATCAAGAGATTTGTCTTTGCAGTTTCGTGTAGATAATACATAGTTCACACCAAAAAATGATTAATTGTATTTATTTATTAATAACCTAGTTCAACATATTGATCCTTGATCAAAATTTCTCATCGGTTCTATTCTCGATCTAGTTCAAATGTTTTTCTATCAATTCCATGACTATTTCCATGTTAGTAGTTTATTGTTAGAAATCCTAGGGAGGAGATCAAATATATTAATTACAACAATAGGCGATTGAGCTAAAATAGTTTAAGGAACTCCATCAAATGACGAATTGAATCATTTGAGAAAATAAGGTTTGATTCGAGTGGAACAATTTTTAATCAAATTTTATTTACTTGTCGAACTTCGAACTAATAAAATTCATTCTCCTAATAACCGAATGGCTAGCCAAAAAAATATCGCTATAACCATTAATATATTTGATCGACCACCATAAATTTATGATTTCTGCTCTCCCCCCTGTACAAAACACTCGCGCCCTACAGCCTTTCCAAATATACCCCTGCGTGAGTTAAGTCACGCACCACTAGCCTCTGCGCGAGTTAACTCAAGCACATTGGTCAGTGGTCAGAGCTGAAGAACATGCGTTTTTTGGACGGTGGTCAGTTTTTCAACATTCAATCTACACTTTTTTTTTACCACTTTTACACGTATTTTTTTACCACATCTATGGTAGATACAAACTAGGTTACCATTCCCACCTATAAATACCCCTCCAAAGTTCCTCATTTCCTCACACCATCTTA
>Ga0228711_1000516_pt1 | contig 48035 bp, 17 predicted proteins | sample MedpolnodulmetaG_2_FD_177996 | JGI IMG/M metagenome (GOLD analysis project Ga0228711, IMG submission 177996) | Root nodule microbial communities from Medicago polymorpha collected in Santa Monica, California, United States - brown nodules | ecosystem: Host-associated > Plants > Roots > Nodule...
TCATTATATAAAAACATTTTTTTTTTTTTTTTGGAAGAGTTTATCATAGAAGGGCTTGTGAATAAACTATTTCTATACCAAAAGAGAATAAATTCAAATTGTTTTTTTTTTTGTCAAGTAGAAATTCACCTTTAAGTGGGGTGTCCGGAGAATCTCAGTCCCCCTTGTATATGTATATATCCCTTACAAACTAAACTAAGCTCACACGACAAATTCAAATTGTTTCCATGCAAACTATAAGTTGTTTTTGTCAAGAATAAATTAATCAACTAGTCTTGATTAGTATTAATATTATAAAAATAAAAATAAACAACCCAATGCACTAAAGCTCTCCCGCATACGCAGGGTCCGGGAAGGGGCCCCACCATTATTGGTGTATTGTACGCAGCCTTACCTGTTTTTACACAAGAGATTGTTTCCAGGACTTGAACCCGTGATCTTTCACTCACATAACAACAACTTTACCAGTTGCGCCAAGGTTACCCCTCTATTAGTATTAATATTATAATTAACAATATTCATTACGCTATCAATTACAGTCAACTCGTGAAAATAAATGTACTATCATTGTGGTCACAATAGACACACGACTATTCACTCAAAAATGCATTATAAGAAATTTATAAGATTGTATCAGAGCATCCTCCAACATCCGTTTCGTCAGCTGCTATTAGACCACCCATCATTTATATTTACGCTTCAAGCCCATCAGTGCTGTGTGTGAAGGGATGTGTTAAAGAATCCCACAACGGTTGAGAGTTTTGTGGGGTTGTGTTAAGCCCAACAACGATTTTTAAGACGGTATCAAAGCAGGTTCTAATTTTGTGACCGTCTTTGTGCTTCACCACCGCTGTCAGAGGCGGCTTTTGCCGCCAACAACACCACCTTTCAGTTTTATCAATTCTGGCCACATACAATCGCCAGTCGTTGTCAACTTTGGTGACCTATCAATCAACCAGCCAGACCACTACAACCGCCTCCTCAAAACCGGCCTACCCCAAAGAGATCACTGTCGAAAGTGATCTTATGTGTGCATCGTCTTCTTAAGCGCTGCCTCGGCACACTAGTTTTTTATATGATCTTGGTGTTCGGTTTTGGTGCACGAATCTATTAGTGGTGACCTTTCATCCCACCGAAGACGATTGATCTGGTGGTGAATCTTTTCCCATAGATCAATCAAGTGATGACTCTTTTCCATATATGGATTATATTTTTTTAAACATGCAAGGAAAATTAACAAAAAGAGGTAAATCATAATTCTACTAATGGTCTTTTAGAAGACAAAAGAAATGTTGTAACCCTTGAATATCAACCTTTTATGCAACACTTCAAGAATAAAGAATATGAAGTGGTTACAACATTTCTTTTGTCTTCTAAAGACTGTTTGATTAAAACAATTATGATTTATCTCTTTATTTTGTTAATTTTCCTTTGTTTAAAGAATATGATTCTTATGTGGGGAAAAGAGTCATCCTAGGATTGATAGTCGTAAGTGGGAAGAAAAGTCGCCACTAATATGAACCATATGTGGAAAAAGAGTCATGACCGGATTGATCGTCGTCGGTGGGAAGAAAGGTCACCACTAATAGAATCTGGGTATTCATGCACCAAAACCAAACACCAAGACCAAAATAATTTATCTTGTTTAACCATGTCAAGAATGTATTTGTTTGAATGTTTGTGTGTCTAAGTAGCTTAGTGGCTAGAAATCCATCTTTAAAGGGAATTAGTGGTATGTCTAGAGTTCGAATCACAACCCGTGCATATAACATGCAATATCCCTTACCAACTGAACTAAGCCCACATGACAAATTCAAATTGTTTTTATATAAACTATAAGTTGCCTTTGTTAAGAATAATTTAGTTTTGTTAAGACTAATTTAGTCAACCAGTATTGATTACTCTTTAATAGATATTAGTATTAATATTATAACTAACAATACTCATTACGTTATCAAATGCAGTTAATTGATATGAAAATAAATATACTATCAATGTGGTCACATTATACACACAACTATTCCCACAAAAATACATTCTAAGATGGTATCAGAGCATCCTCCAAGATCCATTTGGCCACATGCTATCAGGTTCCCGAGATGAGGCCACCCATCAATTATATCTAAGCATCAACCCATTAGTGGATGTGTTAAAGAGTCGCACGTCGGTTGAGATATTACCTGAATAAGTGGGGGGGCAAAAACTGAAGAGACACGATAATATAAAAAACCTAACAGCAACGGTGGAAGCCGTGGCAGATCCCAAAGATTACACTGAGAACCACAACAAACACAGCCACTAGAACTATAACCTTGAACTTCATAGTCCTACCTTCAAGTTTATCATTCCTTTTTTCTTCTAATTAAGCCCTTCTAATGACAGATTTCTTACCTGGCAAATTGAATCAATGGAGTAAATATGACCATTTAAAAATAAAGAATAATAGAATGACCAGTAAAGAAGTGTTTTGCCGTTCAATTTTCTTCATTGAGAACATGTCTAACTTGTAAAGAATCAGCTTTTTCAATCTCCAATGTGGCCATTCTAAATTTGTATTAGTGAAGTTGTTTGCGGTGAAATAGATCTGTAGTAATAATAGTGCAATATTGTTCGTAGTATTGCTTTAAATAACTTTCTATAAAAAAAATAAGTAATGGTTATCTACCATGTAACTTATAGAGAAAGTTACATGATAGCTAGCCATTCATTTATTTTTTATAGAGAAAAATATTTAAACCAATGCTACAAGCAGTATTTCACAACTACGACTACTACTACAGATCCACTTCACCGCAAACAGCTTCACTACTGGTACAAAATTAGAAAGGCCACATTCGAGATTGAAAGAGCTGATTCTTTCAATGAAGAAAATCGAATGGTAAAATACTTCTTTACTAGTCATTCTATTATTCTTTATTTATAAATGGTCATATTTACTCCATTGATTCACTTTGCCTGGTAAGAAATCCGTCACTAGAAGGGCTTTCAGTAGAAGAAAAAACGAATGACAAACTACACTATAAGTTGTGCCATGAGGATAGGACTATGAAGTTCAAGGTTATAGTTGTAGTGATTGTGTTTGTTGTGGTTCTCATTGTAATCATTGGGATGTGACACGGCTTCCACCGTAGTTAGGTTTTTTATGTTATCTGTCCTGTCACTAGGCTCCTTAAAGGTGAATTTTTAGCCACTAGGCTACTTAGAAACACAGACATTCAAACATAAATACGGTACAACATTACTTTACTGGTCATTCTATTATTCTTTATTTATAAATGGTCATATTTACTCCATTGATTAATTTTGCCCAGTAATGCCTAGTAAAAAGTCTATCAATAGAAAGGCATTCAGTAGAAGAAAAAACGAACAACAAACTACACTATAAGTTGTGGCATGAAGATCGGACTATGAACTTCAAGGTTATAGTTGTAGTGGTTGTGTTTGTTGTGGCTCTCAGTGTAATCTTTGGGATGTGACATGGCTTCCACCGTAGTAGTTAGGTTTTTTATGTTATTGTGTCCTATCACTAGGTTCTTTAAAGGTGAATTTATAGCCACTAGACTACTTAGAAACAGCAAACATTCAAACAAAAATACTTTACTCACATGGTCAAACAATGTAAATTATTTTGGTCTTGGTGTATGGTTTCGATGCACAAATACGTAGATTCTATTAGTGGTGACATTTCTTCCCATCAACGACGATCAAAATCTAATGGTGACTCTTTTCCCCATATATGGATCATATTAGTGGTTACTTTTCTTCGCACTTACGGCAATCAATCCGAGGCGACTCTTTTCCCGCATATGGATCATATTTTTTTAAACTAAGGAAAATTAACATAATCAAGAGATAAATTATAATTCTACTATTCAAAAAGTCGTTAGAAGACAAAAGAAATGTTGTAACCCTTGAATATCAACCTTTTATGCAACACTTTAAGTAGCTTAGGAATTTGCTCCAACTCCATGTCGCTGTAGTAGTGGTTTGGTTAGTTTTGGATTCATTTTAGTATAAGTCTTGAGTTCCTCCCCGTAATCAAAACTTGACATTTGTTTTTCACTTCTGGTTTTCTAGATTAATTTCATCGAATAATCTAGAAACTTTGGCATTGTTTGCCTAGAGTAGAGTCATTTTCATTTTTCAGGTCAAGAGATTATTTGCATTGTTCTTTTGCTCGACCAAATACAAGCAGCTCTGAACCCCTCATTTTTTATACTTGCCCTTCTGTTATGTTTTCTTGTTTTTAGAACTTTAACATAATCCATGGAATCATCCAACAATGGGCCATTCTTCATATTTTGGTGATTTCGATTGAATTATGCGAAAGTTCTGAAAACATAATAGAAAGGCCAGTGTGGGAAATAAAAAGGAGTTCCAAGCTTTTTGTATTCAGTCGAATAAAAGAACAGTGCAAATAAAATCTTCAACTAAAAATGACTCTTGGCAAACAATGTCAAAGCTGGCAGATTATTCGATGGAATTAATACGGGAAACCAGAAGTGAAAAACAAATGTCAAGTTTTGATTACGGGGAGGAACTCAAGCCTTATACTAAAATGAATCCAAAAACTAAACAAACCACTACTAGAGCGACATGGAGTTGAAGGAGAGTCCTAAGCTACTTAAAGTGTTGCATAAAAGGTTGATATTTAAGGTTTACAACATTTCTTTTGTCTTCTAAAAACTGTTTGATTATTAGAATTATGATTTATCTCTTTATTATGTTAATTTTCCTTAGTTGTTTAAAAAATAAGATTCATATGTGGGAAAAGAGTCATCATCGGATTAATCGTCGTTAGTGGGAAGAAAAGTCAACACTAATATGATCCATATGTGGGAAAAGGGACACTAATAGAACCTAGGTATCCGTGCACCGAAACCAAAAGACCAAAATAATTGATCTTGTTTGACCATGTGAAGAATGTATATCTGATTTGTGTGTCTAATGTGACACCACATTGATAGTATATTTATATTCGTATGAGATGACGACAATTAGTTAATTATAATATTAAAACTAATAAAGACTAATTAATACTAGTTGACTAATTTATTCTTAACATTCTCCCAAGCTAAAGTTTACTATGTTTTGCGCTTGTTACAACAAAATACTATAATCATTGACGAGAAGAGAATGCACGATTAGTGACTCATCTGTGTGAAAAGAGTCAACACCGTATTGATCATCGTCGGTAGGAAGAAAAGTCACCACAAATATGATCCATAAATGGGAAAAGAGACACCATCTGATTTGTCGTCATCGGTGAGAAGAAAGGTCACCACAAATATGATTCATAGGTGGGAAGAGACCCCACTAATATGATTCATATGTGGGGAAAGAGTCACCACCAAAATGATCGTCGGTGGGAATCGAAGTCACCACAAGAAAATCTTAATATTTGTGCATGGAAACCAAAAACCAAGGACACATCCAAAACCAGTGTGTCGAGGCAACCTCTGAGAGGACAAGGCGCACGTGAGATCAGTGGTGAACTAATCTCCTTGGGGTAGGTCTGTTTTGTGTAGGCGGTTGCTCTGTTGTCAATAGCGGCCGATCGCGGCGCAGAGCGGCCAAAAACAGCAAAACACGACGCAACGCTCCAACGCGGAGCATTTGGAGAAAGCGGCTGAAGCAGGCGCGATTGCAGGTATAAAGCGGGCCTTTTCACTTAAAACCGTTTTAAGGGTCATTTTTGTAATTTTAAAACCCTAGCTATTACTCTTCTTCATCAGAACCATATACACAACTGCAAACACAACTTCATCATACAAACAAAAAAAATCCATCTCCTCTTCTCATCTCATCATCTCTTGATTGCAGAACCCATCTCTCCTCTTCTCATCTCATCATCTTTTGATCGCAGAGCTCATATTTGTTCTCCTCTCTTCATCTCTTGATTTCAGAATTTGTTAATTTGTTAGTTGTTCATTGTTAATTTGTTAATTGGGAGGATGACCTTGTTAATTGTTAATGTTTTTCACTTTTGTTACTTTAAGCTTTAGAGGCTTAAAGTGTGGGTTTCCTTGAATTTTATTAGTATTTTTTGCAAGTATGTTTTATGTTTTTCTCAAGACTTGTGACTTTTATTTCAAATTAGGAATACTTCATGAATTTTGAGTAATGTTTAAGGTATTTTAGTATTTTTTTTCAACAGTATAGTACTTTGATATTATATATATATTAGTGTCCGTGTCACCGAAATTGCGCCCGCACCCTGCGCCGCATCAATTTTTGGGGTGGCCGCGCCGCATTTCCGCTTTGACAACAGAGGGCGGTTGTAGTAGTCTGTTTGGTTGATAGAAAGATCAGGAGTTGACAGTGACGGACAATGTGGCCAAAATTGAAAAAAATGAAAGGCGGTAAAGGCAAAAGCCGCCGCCGGCAGAGGTGGTGAAGCACAAAGAAAGGTCACATAATCAGAACCTGCTCTAAAACCATGTGAAGAATATATTTTTGTTTGAATGTTTGTGTGTCTAATGTGACCACAGCGATAGTATATTAATATTCATAGGAGTTGACTACAATTGATAGCATAATAAATACTGTTAATTATAATATTAAAACTAATAAAGACTAATCAAAGTAGTTGACTAATTTATTCCTAACAATCATTCGCACAAAAATACATTCTTTGCAGTTTTCATAAGCTATCCTACAGAGCTTTTGGAAATAAGGTGAAAACAACTTATGGGCATGTCATAAGTTATTTTCGTAAGCTCTCTTAAATAGTTTCATGAGTGGTTATGTCAAGAGATAAGTTCAAATAAGTTATAATCTTCCGGTGAACCCTTGGTCGTCTTCATTATGAAAAACTGAAAGTTGTAATGAATTCAGCAGCAATAATGGTTGAAAACAGCAGTTTCTTTCCTACCAGTAAAAACGCACAAGAAATCCTTTACTATGTACTTTTTTAGTTGTATTCAGTAAATGAGGTACTTACTATTTAATAGAGGATGCAATTATTATCACAAATACAAGTTGTTTCTCTCTGTCTGACATAAGATTATTTTACAGACCTGACTAGATAGGTTCACAAAATCACAATATAGGTTAAGAACTCAACCCATGGAGATGAACATAAAAAGTTCAAAATTGATGGACAAATCGACAAATCAAAAGGTTCAAAATTACAACAAAACAAAAAAAAACTGGATTATGGGGGTTCATTCATTTGTTTACTTTGTTTTCCAAGTTGATTGCAAGTATGCAATGATAAGTTTGTACATGCTTTTTAGTTCACGACTTTGTTTATGCTAAGAGCTAAGGGATAAAACACAGGTACTGTCTGTAAAATTAATTAATTTTATGTTATTAATCAGTTTATTAAACATGCAGTGATGAGATGGGATTAGATTTATCGATTAGTTCAGTAAAACATCAGAAGGTTTACCTTTGATGCTCGCAGATCATTTATTTCCTTTCTAAGTGAATCATCAGATAAGATTAACCGAGACAGTGCTCCAGTAGATAATCTGCAACATAATTGGCAAACACCAAACCAATTATCAAATTGTTCGAATAAAACAGAACACAAAAGAATACTACATGAATGAAAACAAAGAAATTAAAGTAAAATAATAGAAGCTCCTTAGCCAAGGAATGAACTTCCAGGCCCCATGGTACACGCTTGAGACCATTACGCTGAACATTTTCATGGCCCTACTTATAAATTAAACATCTAAAATTCCATAGTTTCAAATGAGGCTTCACATGATCAACCACACCACACCCAAGTAAATAAACAATTAAATATTATTCATAATACTTATATCATATATCAAATACCCGAGATATTTTGCAGCATCCGATACCGATCCATCAACTGCAAAAATAAGATCCAAAAGAGCTTGCATTCCCTGTTGAAGGATCATAAGTATATTTAGTTAAGTTGCAATTATGTTTTGAATTTTCAATAATAGATTATTTTACCATTGAGCATACCATTGCAAATTTTGGGTTATTGGGTCCAATTTGTGAACCAATATCTGACCCTCTAATTGATGACTTCGGAGGAAGGATCTGAAGAAGCTCTCGAGGTGGTGAATAAGCATCAAGGTCTACCGTTTTCCTGACTAGATCAAGAAAGGAAAGAGAAAAAAAAAACTCTATCAGACAAAGCTTTGATTACTACTAGTAAAGGTACTATTTCTCTCAATGTAGCACCAACGCTTCAGGTGTGTCGGGTGTCCGACATGTGTCAGAGTCGTGCCCGGCATCTGTTTTAGTACTTCATAGGGTATGACTGAACACACATAGTTGGGAAGCTCCTTCCCTCAACATATTAAAATCAAATTTTGGAACCACAGACCAGACCGACCCGCTCAAGCAGTCAGACTGTGAAGTCACTTCAGTGAAGTGTGAACCAACAATATCTCTAGTCTAATTATCTTTAGTTACATGATCCCACAAAATTTAGTCGCTTAAACCAATTGAACCATAAATTGTACCTATAGCCATATGAATCTCCGGTTGGGTATTGTAGCATGATATCCATTACAAGATTCAGGACCAAAAAACACGGAGAGTGCTCCCTTAATCATTTATCAGTGATACTGGATTTAACAGGAAAGAAATACTTCAAACTACGAAAAATCCATGCACATACCCAGGCAAACTAAGTCAATAGATGTATTGATACATCCTAATTACAATCGTTAATCAATAACTGGCTATAGTACTCAACTTGGGTGCACCAGTTTTATGCAATAATAATTGGTGAGTAATAATAAGCACTAAGACTATGACTTCGATTTACTGCAGTAAAAAAACGAAACAATTACTACAGTAAGTAAATCAAAGCCATTAATGAAAACTATACAGCACATAATATTACAAGTTTGTGTTTTCTTTTGAATCCAAATTGCTGGAGTCAAATCAATATAAGTCATTTGATTTTTGTCCAACTATCTGCATCTAGAAGACAAATAACATCATGTTTGAAAACATGTACTGATGTACGTAACCTCTAACCTTACGGCAACTAACCATCCAAGGTGTAGCTTTGTGGTGAACTGGTGACATCGCTGTTAAATGATGATATCCAAAAACACTAAAGTCACTTCACTGTTTTTTAATGGCAGCAAACGTGAGTCCCTAAAATTACCAATTCCCTTTGTAGTCTTTATTCCGATCCCTCCACTAAATGATGTAGTCTTTATCTTAATGTTATTTTTTTAATTAGAGGAACAAGGAAGGATACAATAAAACAGTTAGGTTAGGTAAAATTTGGTTCCCAATCAATAAACCAAAGTGTTAACAATCAACCAGTGTGCCGTTGGTTCAAACCTATTCGAAGTTCGAACTGTAATCTAGTCAAACCAAACATAACCAGATTGACTCAATTAAACCACTCATTTGAATCGTGATATGGCGAGATGGGGTTGAACCAAGGTCAGTGAGTCAAATATCAGCTATGGCAGATTGCGGTGACGGAATTTTTGACAACCACCATGGCAATAAAACACTAACCGCAGTTTATTCAACATGTATTTTTTTATTTGTTTGTTTAATTTTTTACTTGTTTATTTATTAGTGATGTGGTTCAACCAATTGAAGCATAACCTTAAGTTCTCAGCAATTCAATTTGGGTCCAATTTTTAAAACATTGCAACAAACCCAAAATTGTAAATTGCAATATGACACTTATAATTTCTAAAGAAACAGGAAAGGGAAACAAACGGTCTGTTTGGATTGGCTTATTTGAGTTTATCTACCAGCATTGGGAAAACTTATTACACGTTAATAAGTTATTAGTTGTTTTCATAACCACTCCTAGTTAGCATATGAAAACAGCTTAAAGCTAACTTTATTTTATACATAGTGCACTTATCATGACAATGCTTAAGCTATAAACTGCACAATAAGTTGTTTATCCAAACAGAGAGAGAAGAAGGAAAAAAAAACCTTTGAGAGCTATCAGTGAGCGAAGGCGCTTGATTGCAGAAGCACGGTTCATATGCTGAGACCGATCCTCACCCGCCTAAAAGAATCATAATAAAAAAAAAATTAACAAACCATGATATTACAATAAAAAGAGTTTGATCCTTCACAATTTTCTTACGGGTCAATTTAGTCCCTTGCAAAAACAAAACCCAAAATAGTCTCTACATTTTCCTGTCAGAGACAAATTAGTCTCATGTGAGTCAGGATCGATAAAGCGCAGACACTTCTCAGATTAGGTATGTCCCAGAGTCAGTCACACGTCGTGTCCGACACCGACAGGACACTAACACCTATGTCATTTTTTTCAAATTATTATCAATGTTGACGCGTCGGTGTCCGTGTTGTGTCCATGCTTCGTAATTTGGGACTAATTTGTCTGGACTAAAATGTCAGCGACTACTTTCTGATTATGAAACACGGACGACATTACTCGGATTAGACGTGTCATGGTGTCGGATACCTGTTGTGTCCGACACCAACACATATAATTACACTGAATTATGTGATTTTATCAAATGCTGCATAGCTGTGTTTAATTTTGATCGGGACTAAATTGACACGCCCGTAATAAAAAATTATAAAAAAAATAAATAAAAAAAGTGATAAACAGAAAAACCTGAGCGATGATACCAGTGGGTAAGTGTTTAAGACGAACAGCAGATTCACGTTTGTTACGATGCTGACCACCGGGACCAGAGGTTTTGAATGTCCCCATTTCGCACTGTCTCATTAGGTCATCGTCTGTTAGGTCTAGGTAACCGCCGTGATTTGCGGCGGTGGCGGCGGTGGTTATTGGTGTTGTGGAGTGGAGTGAGATTGGGCGAATTTTGATGTGGAAAAATGGATGATGGAGAAAGTGGTGGTGGGTTTGTGTTGTTGTTGTGAATTTTTGTTTGAGAGTGAGAATGAAGGTTGGTTTGAAGAGGATTTTGTGTGCCATTGTTGCGACTGTATTGTGAGTTCTCTCAATCACAGGTTCACGATATATAGAGCATGTTCTGGGTCGACTATTGTACAATTGTACAATGTAGAAAGTGTGTGTTAGAAGGTGTGTTGCTAGCGTTCCTCAGAAATGTTTGCAAAATAAAAAATTTTTTAAAAAAAAAAAAAAACTCATTATATGATCTAACAACTGATTAATCTGATGCGATTAAACTCTCGCAACTGTATCCCCCCTTATTCCCCTCTCTCTCTCTCTCTCTCTCTCTCTCTCTACAACTCTACCGTAAGTTCCAACAATACTCCCACTTCACAACTCTTATCATCCACTTCATCCCAAACAACAAATTCTCATAAACCCTCTTGTTTAAACTCACATTCCAAACTCTTGATTTTGCACAGCAATGGAAAAAATCGAACCAAAACAGCAAAATTTATCTGTTTTCAAAGTTGGTTCATTACCAACTTTATTTTATATTCCTGACTTCATCACAGAGAATGATCAAACCCTTCTTCTCAACAATGTAACCTTAACTCTTTAGCTTAATTTTTTTTATTTATTTCAAGTATATAATTTTAGCCCCTGCACTTACAGCATTGTTTGGTTTTAGTTGCTTTAAGTTTTTTGTTTAGATCAGTCCTTGCAAAATAAAATATTGTTGTTTTTATGGCCCGTTTGGATTTGTTTATTTTTTAGCTTTTGAATAGCTTATGCAAATAAAAACAGCTTATCTCCCCGCGAGCTTAACTCAATTGGTAGGGCAATGCATTATAATATGCAGGGGTCAGGGTTCGAACCCTGGACACCCCGATTATTCGTTAAATAAATAAATGTTTATGTTAATTCATAAGTTCTCATTATCAAAAATTGTATTTTTATAAGCTGTTTTTTTATAGACTACCTTGACAAGCTTATGAATAATACATAAAAGTTTATTTATTTGCATTAGTTATTTTGCAAAAGCTCAAAAATAAGTCATCAAAGAACGATGTGTCATCAAAAATAAGCTACCGACGACCAAAGAAGGATGTAATTGTAGGGACTAAGATCATATTTAAACCTTAATTTAACTATGTTAATGTTTTCTTATGTTTTTGTAAAAATCTGATTTGTTACTATTCTGATGTTAGATTTATGGAGCTCCTTCATCAAAGTGGAAATTGTTGAAGAATAGAAGGCTACAGAATTGGGGTATGATTTATGACTATTACTTTCTGCACCGCCAAACATAGAATATGGGGCCTGTTTGAGTAAACAGCTTAATTGGAAGCTTATATCATAACTGCTTATGTATAAGCTTTTTATATAGCAAATGCTAAAATGAAGTTAAATTGTGTTCATATAAGTTATAAGTTGTTTTCATAAGCATTCTTGAACAAATTCTCAAAATAAACTTAAAACAGAATATGAACCTTTCGTTTTCATAAGCTTTCCCAAACAGTCTTGCAAAACTTATGTCAGTAGCTAACTTCAAATGAGTCAATCCAAACAAACCCTGTGTAGATATAAATTGTTCTACAACAATTCAATACTTTAATTTTTGGGAGATTGGGGTTGGTAGAAAGTTAAAGATGATAAGAAAATAGAAATTAGGAAATGAAACTTACCTTTATAAATATTATGATCTATATATCATTAATACTCGAGAAGGCGTGCCTACTCTCTAACACTGACACGTGTTGATATCTGGCACCGACACATGTGGTTACAATCATTTACTTCTACGTTTTTAAATTATTAGGGCTGTCAACTCTTTAGCGTCAGTGTCTATGGTGTCTGTGTTTGTTTGTGCTTCATAAATTATGATTATGATTCACAATAAATTATTCTCTTTTCTTTTCTTTGGGGAGGAGGGGTGGTTGTCAGGTTTTCCTATGCCACAATCCTTATTTTGCTCAGTCATGGACATAAAATTTGTCTCATCATAGCTTATTTCATATTTACCTCTAGCGGTCCTTCGTTGCAAAGAGTCGAAATACCATTGTTTTGTGACTTGTAGTGGAATTTTTTTCCTCACATCCTTAGGTAATTTAGAAATGCCCATGTTAGGAATATTTATTTCTTTTGTATTTTGAATCAAAGTATTAATGATCACCATCGTAATTTGAAAGTCTTTCCTTCTTATTAATGTTGATCGGTTATTTCTTGTCATCTTTTATTGTAGGTGGTGTTGTCCATGAGAAGGGCCTTCTACCTCAACCTTGTAAGTGAGAATATCTTTACTGTTTTTATAGTCTCAATATTGTATCTGCATCTAAATTCATGATGTTGTCGATTACAAGTGAGATGCCACTATGTTCTATGAGTTATTATGGTCCATCTTCCTTTTAATATCATGCAAGTCTTTTGTTGGAGATGGAATTTTAGCAAGTAGCAATATACTTTTTATGATTAGTCCTATTTTTTTGGGTGGTGGCCGGGGTTCGAACGCCGGACCTTGCATATTTTATGCATTGTCCATACCAACTGAGCTAAGCTCACGAGGACTATGATTAGTCCTTTTATTAGTATGGTAAACATTCTTGCCTTGTTAAATAGCAGCTATAGCGGCGCTAAAGTGATATAGCATAGCAGAATTTGTAGTGGCTATAGCAGCATTGTAGCCCTGTTATCATATAGTGATTCAAATAGCGGCGCTATAGTACTATAGAAAAATATTGTCAAATAGCAGCGTTGTAGCACTGTTACGTAGCGGGGTTTGAACAAACCGTTATATTCCGCAATCCACTTTTGACAACTCCAGAACCCTCACAAATTGATTACTTTTAGAAGGAATGTTGACTTTTATAAAAAAGACTGATCATAATGAGTGTGTTGAAGAGTGTATCGCCAGCATCACTCTTATTGAAATAACGAGATTGTTACTTATGCTTTACACAATTTATCTACATGCTGCAACGAGATGATAAAATAGTTTGGCGCACCTGAAATGGTAGGGTAATTCCTGTAGATTTTGTTGATTTACCAACAATCGTTCAGATTATTTGCTGTTAGATACCCTTTTCATTGTAGTTCTGCAAGTGGATGAAATTTATTTCGCTACTGTCTTTCTATGCATTGTTGGGTTTATTTCTGTTACTTTTCTCCTTTGGTTGGAAAAATGTTGTGACCTTCGAATATGATTGAAGATAATTAGAAATGGGGATTCTGCCCTTTTCCATGCACCAAAATTAGATTGGTTTAGAATTTGTAGAATGTCTTTAAATAATCGATGGTAATAAAATTGATTTGTCTTTGGAAAGAAACTTCTAATGTGAGTTTAAAAGAATTGGTATTGTTTAAATAGTAAAGAAGAATCACTTCTAAGGAGACACTGACTTTTCTCAAAATCAGTTTCAGTCAAAATGATTCTTCAACTTAAATATAACCAAACATCTTCTTACCTTACAACCACATTTATTTTGGCCAAAAGCCCAGAACTTTATTTCTAGCCAAAACAAACTAACTTTTCGACATTGTTAATTTGTTATACCTTTGATCTGCACTTCATTGTTTTTCAAACTGACCTAACCGTGAAAATAAGGGTAACATAAATAAGCATGTTTAAAACTAATGATTAAGGTCAGCCTCGTGCTAGTAACTAGTTTAGTGTAAACCGAAGTTAGTCCCTAGAATTGTGGCAATCATCAACTTAGCAGTAAACATCGGTAATCTTTTTCACCCGGCATGATCATCACCAGTAAACATAGGTAACTCTACCTTCACTGATTGGTGGCATTTGTCATTTGTGTCTCCATTGAACTTTTGAAGCAGCTTCTTGAACTCCACATCTAGGGATTCATCCATTTTTTTCTTTATTCACCACCTATTACTCATATTATCAGTATTCCAAAATTATCCTTGAAATCGAAAATTGTTGATCAAGTTTGTCCCTATGTCAGGATATCATCGAATGCATCTCTGACATTATTCATTTAGTTTTAAACTCATCCTTGGCATTACCAGCTTAATGGCAATATAGTCTGTGCAGATACCACCTGATTAACATTTTGAATTATCAAGAATAAATTTAGAATATTGATAATGTAGGAAATTAGGTTGATACAGTCCTACAAACTCAAGCACCAAACCAGCTATTTGCTCCTTGTGGAAAATCATTTATTTATTGAATTTTTTTTCTGCTAATGCAATATCTCTCTATTGCAGTGCCTCCATGGCTGACAAATTTCACACAAAAAATATCTGAAGAATCAGGATTATTCCCATCAGCAATCAATCATGTTCTCATAAACGAATACCAACCTAACCAAGGCATAATGGTTTGTCCTGGACCTCCACCACTGCTTCTTTCCATTTATTTGCTCACTTTGTTTTTTCCTTTTAGAAGTGAAACGTAGATTGTTTTAACTTTTAACATTTCATGTTTGTTGTCAGTCCTTTATGTTTATTTGATACTAATCACGATTCATGAGCAAGGTCTAGAGTCTTGCTATGCAGCACCGACACTTTACATTGAAAGCGTCTCCGACACCGACACATAGAGTTACATTCAATTTCTCACATTATTATTATCCATGTCGACGTGCAGTGTTGGACCCGGTGTCTGGATCTGTGTCAGTGCTTCATAGGTCTAGAGTGCATTTTGATGCATGTTGCTACTTGCTCGTTTTTAATGGAGGTTGATGTTTTATTTTGCAGCCACACCAGGATGGACCATCCTATTTTCCAGTTGTAGCTATTCTATCGCTTGGATCTCCTGTTGTCATGGACTTCACTCCCCATGCCAAATTAAAATTGGATTCACAAGAAGTTACTGACAAAGAATCAGATGGAGAAACTTTTGAGATTGGGAAAGATAAGTGGCTTGATGATCACCGTCCATTCTCTGTTATATTGATGCCTCGCAGTTTACTGATATTTAAGGATGAGGCATACTCAGGTTATTTTTCTCTAGTACTATAATAAATCATTTTATTTTGTAATAGGATATAGAGGCGTCTAGGAGAATTTATTTAGACCTGTCTTATTTATGGAATCATTGCGAGTTTGATGCTATCACGGGGCCAGCATCGTTATTTTGTTGAAGCTCCAAAGTACTATATAACTTCTGCCAAAATCATTGTAGCTACCGTGATTTTGTTAAACTCACCGTTAATCCAAACATACACATACAAAAGCTCTTATATGATAACATCAATTGATTTGTCTCCAAAGTAATAGGCCAATTGTTTCGGTTGGGAGTTGGGACTCCAAAATAAATTATATACAGGAGGTCTAGAATTCAACCCCTGCTACTAAACTGAGTATAAAGAGAATTTTTTGAATAAGCACTTAGTTAACTTGAAGTTGTAAACTCTTGGTCTTACTAAAATTTTAGTAACATTCTGCATGTGATTTTACAGATTACTTGCATGGTATAAAAGATTGTGCATTACATGGCTATAACGGGGTAAGGTTACATATATACTAAATTTTTATGCCATAAATAATCGATTGCATTTCTAATTATTTCTCATGCTTCAAGCTTTATCCTTTTCAGGCTGTAAATGAAATTGAAGCTTTGAAACAAAATGAATCAGATAGACACCTTTTTGGTTCAGCGGATGCTCTGGAAACAATAGGAAAAGAAGAGTTTAAGAATATATCAAGAACTTCCAATAGAATTTCATTGACTTGCCGATTGGTTCCAAAAGTTCACAAGAATTTGTTTAGGTTTTAAAATCATGTCACATTCCATTTAATCAAAAGTTCAACTGTCACCTTATTTTTAGTTTTGTTTTTAGTTTTTCTTTTTCTGTACACCGCCCTCTTTAGGTAATTTTATGCTCTTTTTTCCCTACAACATCTATGGTCTGCGGCAGTGAAGAAGCCTTTCTTGTTACACCGATGGTAGCTTCCAAACCGCCAAGGATGGCTCCATATCATAGTTTAAATTTATGTTTTGCATCAATGGTGGCGTTGTGAGCTAGAAAAGTTCAAAGTAGAAGACAATCGTCGATCATATTACAGAGATCGAGTATATTGTTCTTAGTTGTTGACCCGGTCGATCTCTTTTGTTGTAACTATGGAGGAATCTCGCAAACCAAGAAACCTAGAAAATTCATGGTATCATCACACTAGAAAATGTTCCAAACCCTTGACAAAACCACTTGTATTTGTATCATGATGGTTGTGGTTTTTGTTTATACTTGATGTTGGTTTATTATGTTGTTTTACTTGTGACATATTCATAAATAGCAAATTTGTTCCAATAAAACATAAAGTTTATGACTTGATATGAAGGTCTATTAAACAATGGAGCATTATTTTTAAGATAAATGATATTTGTATAATCATTCCTAGACAACTTTTGGGACAATTTTTTTCTCTGCTTGTTTTGGGACAAAAACAATATAGAGAGAAAGATGGAGAGAGCAAGAATGTGAGTATAAGAGAGAATTGTTCGAAAATAGTTTTATAAATGTTATTTCTTTATTATTATTTTTAATATTTAGTAAAATATTATTGTTCATTGGGATGATAATAATACATTGGGATTATTATAGGAGTAGATTAATAATCACTTCTTATGAATCATACATTATCAATTGTTTTAATCTTCGTTTAAAAAATTAGTTAAATATTATTATAATAGGAACAATCATCAATAATAAAAGTAACAGTCTACGCAACATTGAGAACAATATTAGACACTAAAAAAAGAGAATTTCTACCGAGCAACTTCATCGGGCAATGAGAAAGCACTAAATCCCTGGTATTGATATAACATGGCTAAGTCACGGGCGTCCTGTTAGAACCAAGCACCGGACTCCCGTCCTCCTCCACCACCTTGGGGACATAAAAGAACTGGCATATGCCCATAACTTATCATAGTATGCCTTCTCCTTCAAGGTTAAGCCGGCGTAACCGTGACCAAAGTCCTCAGGCCTATGGTTGAAGTGGTCCCTACACCAGTAAAAAGGGAAGGGAGGGACTCGGACTGGCGTCACATTACCATCTGTTTAGGGCCTATCCACAAGTTTCATAACATTGTTCAAAGCGGCCTCACTCCTCGACCGCACTAAGAAGAAGTGGTCCTTGAAGCTCTTGACCTTGCTAATAAAAATAAAAAAGATTTTCTTATTTTGTCGAAAGGAAACCCAGCCTTGGCCCCTCCTTCCTCCAACCCCCCGTTGAACAGTGAAGAGGGTTAAGAATAAGTTTAGGGTTGCGGCGATTTCAAGATGTTGGCACACAAGTTCAAATGCCTTCATGAAGGGGGTAGGAGTTGGGGTGAAGCTGCGAGGGGGGACAACCCCGTCCATTTAAAAACATCTCTTTGAAAATATGAGAACAGAAGTCTGAAATCCATGTTTTTGAAGACGACCTCATACGTGGGGAGTCTGTTCGCTGAGTATCGCGAACATATGCGATCAGAGACGCTCAGAAGGTTAACTTCTCAATCCTCGCCCCTTCCCACGCAGTTGAACGAGATTTCTGCCACTCCCTCCAGAGCAAAAATGGACACTGCATCTAACGGCTCGTGCCTCATCTAGGACACTCATATGCCTCGTTTCAATTAGGGTTGCATGCCATGTCAGACCTAAAAGGGGAGGAAGGAAAAAAGTGAATTTTACAATCAAATCCACCCTTCCTCCACCTATCAGTCTGATCATGGCGAGGAAGGGCTTTAACGTCCTCGTGAACGACACAGATCGGCGGAAAAACTTCAAAAATCCACAGGTTAGAGGGAAAACTAAAAGACACAGAGGAAAACCACCACTCACAGTGGCAGTAAGTTAAACTTTTAACAGGTTAAAAACCTGCCACCGGTGGTTCAGAAACGAAGGAACAAGGGTTCTAAATCCTAAAAACTACTTAGTTACGGCGGAAACCACCACCCTCTACGGTGAAATCCACCAGTAACCGGCACTATCTCACCCTCCTACCCAGAAAAATTACACTCTTATAGTTCATCAAACCAGAATAAACAAGAACAGAAAGAAGAAAAACGAGAATGGTGAAAATAACAAACCTGTTACAATAAAAAAGATGATAGAAACTTGAACTTGAAAGGTTGGAGGACAAAAAATATACCAGGAACACTTCGAAGGCTTGAAAGGTTTGAGTGTCTACATGCACACCCCCCAATTTCAGTCAACCAACAAAGGGATACAACCACTGCATTCAACTGTATATGTAGTCCATTTATGATCAAATACGATCAAGTACTTTCATCAATTCCATTGAATACTTGAGTCTAAAGTATCACTTGACTCTCCATCCAAATCTAGTCCATTAGATCATTGGCTTAAGGATCAACCATGACAAATCACTAATTAGGTCTGAACTAATTCCTTTAAACCATTCCAAAAGTTTACACTCTCAAGGTGTTTATTAACCAGTAACATATGATCGTAGGTTACTTTATTACAATCTTCCAATCATCACTTAATAATAACATATGGCATCACCGCTCACGACTTAAGTCCTTATGTCCACATCCATGTCTCTTAGATTTCACGCTTACTCAACCATAAAATACCTCATACTTTCATCTCCAATCAACACCCTTACTACACCTCAAATAGGGTTGAAAATATGCGAGGATGGGCGACCTGTTTATTAAAAAGTATAGACTAGACTTTTGAAAAAACATATTTAAAGTAAATAGGTCAGGCTTAGGTCATCAAAAAAGCCTAAACAGCCTAATAGGCCGACATGCACATTATTAAAACTTATTTTTTATTTATATTAAAATATAATTTTTTTTTTTGGTGTCCTGGGTTCGAACCCTGAACCTTGCATATATTATGCATTGTCCTTACCAACTGACTTAGCTCACAGGGACATATTAAAATATAATTTATATTAAATATAAAAATCAAGAAACAACTCAAATAATTGACTTCGGCTTTAAGGCTTTATATTGAAATAGACTTTTAAGGTCTTATAGTGATAGACAAACCTTATAGTGAAATAGACTTTAAGATCAATTTAACCTATTTAAAAGCAGATAAAATGAACTATTTAATGATTTTAATATGAAGTAGATCTATAAATAGGCTTTTAGGCCAGACCAGACTTTAAATAGGTCAGGTCAGGCCAAACAAATAGGCCTACGAAAGGTCATAGGTCAGACTTAAGCTTGCAAATTTTTTTGTAGGCTAGACTCAGACCTATCAAAATCTGGTCTGACCTAACCTATTCACACCCCTAACCCCAAATGATGCCGAAATCAACAATTATCAACAAAATACTTGGTTTCACACCCTTAATCATTATGACATTCCTCGTAACTAAGCAAGCATCCATTGACCTTGAGCCTGATAAAAATATTTGGACTAATTCATTGGATGGTTTCTTGTCTTCTAAGGAAGCTTACCAACACCTAAAAATTAGTTCAAATGCTACTTTTTTTGGGGCAAGTTTATTTGGACTAGGTTTACCCTTCCTATTTGACCCTATGTTATGGAGATTAATTCACAATGAAATGGCAGCTGATGAGCATCTCTGGTCTAAAGATTTTGTAATTGTCTCAACTTATAACCTTTGTCTCTTAATATAAATGAAGATTCTAATCATCTCTTCTTTTCCTGTCCATTTATTATCTAACTATGGGACTTGTTGAATGATATCATCAAGGTACAAGTTGACCATAAATTTGCATCATTTCTTCTTTCTTGCTGCAACTTGCATTGGAGCACTCAAATCCTTTATCTGATCTTGGCTGCAATCATTCACATTATTTGTAGTGTTTGATTTTTCTGAAACAAGGTCAAGTTTGATATATAATTCTAAGCTTAACTTGCACAATTCCATATTAATTATCAAAGATGATGTTAACTTGAGTTGCAACCTCTTCACTAGATATAGTTCTTAACACAATGAAGATGTTGAAATTTGAACTCTTTTGGGTAAATCATGTTTTCAATTGGATTAAAGCCAATATAGATGGGTCTGCTATGTAATCCTATGGTTGCAAATAACAAAGCTTGGTATAAACCTTTGGATTGAGAGTGATTTCATGATTGTAATTCGCAATTAGCAATCATAGTTTTGTGCCTTGGAAGATCAACAATAGATGGAAGAATAATATGCTTCTTACTCAATCTATGCAATTCAAGTTCACTCATATTTTGAAAAGGTAACGGTTGCATGTATAAATTTGATAAGTTAGGTCACAATGTTCATGATCTTCTTTGTTTGATAAAAAAAGTACAAATTATAATGTGTTATAGCGTTTCATTAGTTAGAAAACTATTCGTAAAAAATAATGAAGGGTCCAACACGAAAACTTTTTAAGAGATCATGCATTATAATACCACTTTGTACGTTTAACCATTAATTTTTAGTGATATTTGATTTATAGATAAAATTTGAAAATTATTGTTCTGACATACATAACTTCATATTAACACATGAAAATTACATAAAAACCCTAGCGGTAGTTAACTACCGTTGAGCAATCCGGCAGCAGTTAACTGCCGCTGGAGCCAGTGGTAGTTAATTGCCGCTGCGTTCTGTTATAAGAATAGAACAGACATAGGAGTTTCTAAAACTACATTGTTGCGTTTTTGGATTTCTCAGGTGCGTTTTTCAGCAAACATAAGTCATTTCGAGCCAATTTCAAACACAAAATCAAATAAGTGTTTTGAATTCTATTGCATTGGTTTTTTGTGATTGAATTGTTAGTTTTTTTTTGTTAAATTTCGATTATAGAGGTTTTATTGATTTTATGATTTTATGATAGTTTAGGTTAGGTTTAGATTTAGATTTTATGATTTTATGGTAATTTAGGTTTAGGTTAAAATTGTTAGAATTGTTGTTATGAATTTGTGATAGAATCGTTACGATTAGTTATGGTATAATTTTTAGGATTAGTTTAGTTTTTTATGAATTATTGTAGAATCGTTACAATTAGTTTAGGTTTTGATCACCAATTTGTTTATGTAGATATGTCTCCGAATCAGGGAAATGTTGAGTTGAACAAAGAGGATATTCCACCCTCCTCGTTCGTTATTCCACCCAACTAAATGATATTCTCCCCTCGTTGAGCGTTGGACGTTTATACCGAACATATTCCACCCTCCTTGTGTCTCCGGGGTTTACTCCTTGGTTAGTTCATCCTTGAGACATCTTAACGTTACACCAAGGCACCGAACCTTCAACTTCTGAGGTCCTCCGCCGTTGAATTGTGCATGAACGTCAATCCACCCGACCATTGTTTCAAATCTACACAATAAGAAATTAAAAACAATCAATGAAAAACTCATTTAAACATTTCATCAAACACTTAAAGTGTAAATTATACATAAACCCTAAAAATCATAAAAATAACCCTAAAAAATTTATAAAATTTGAAAAAATTATAAATTTAAACAATATAACTCCATTATAACAAGTATTCATAATATTTGTTAATAACATTTCAGATCTACAACATAACTCTATTAAAAAAAATAAATCAAAAACTAAAAATTAAACTACAACTAAAATTATAAGCATATATACTAACTAAAAATTATGACAATAGCCTAAGTGATTACTTACTTGTGATTTAGTGGAAATTTTTTTGGATGATTTGGTAGAGTTTTTTTTAGAGAGAATGAAAGAAAATTGAAATTTTGAGAGAGAGTGAGTGATAAAAGAGTCGCTGGAAGCTGGTTTCTGACTTGAATAGGTTACAAACACAACAATAGTTAGCTACTGTTGGAACCAGCGGCAGTTAACTGCTGCCGGTTTGCAACACGGTAGTTAACTACCGTTGGAGGATTTTTGGGTATTTCCATGTGTTATTGGGACGTTTTGTATGTCAAAACATCAATTTTCTTAAAATTATACAATTAAAAAAGACGTGTTCAAAACCTTAATAAAAATATTTTTAAAACAATAAAAAATAAATATTTTATAATTTCAAATGCAAAGATATTTTAAATTTACAAATTTTCATTTAAACACAAAGAATTGATAAAAGTCCTTTTTATTTAATTTTTGTCAAATCAATTAATCTTTGAATTTTTCACGGTTGACTTCATTTTTTCTTTTGACTAAATTGAATAAAGATTTTATCATAGACATATTTATCCTAATATATTTTGCCGTAGTTTTTTTTAATAAAAAGTTTAATAGTTGTGTGTTGATGATTTAAAACAACTTTACACATGTAACCAATCAAAATATTTAGAATCGCCACGTCAGTTAATGTTTTTAGTATAATGATTTTTTTCTTATAAAAATATAATGACTTTTTTTAAGACTCACTAGTTCTCATTAAATATTGGTATATAATTAGTATTTTTGGTTGTAAATCTCATATCCTACACGCGCAACTGCAAAGACTAATCCCTCTAGTCTTGCGAGACTCAAATGTGCGACAAATTCTCCCTAAGAGTTTTAACGCTGCTGCATATCCAAGGTTGAATTCGAATCTAGAACATTGATTAAGCTAGAAGAGACTCATGCCATTTCATCTAAGTGTACTCTTTAGTGTATAAAATTAGGTTATACAACAATGCTTTCTCTTAAAAGAGTAGTGATATATGTACAACGATTTGTGACAACTTTTATTTTCTCTCTTCTCATTGGTCCAAAGCACTAGAGAAAAAGAGAAAAAAGAAGAGAGATAATAAGAATATAATATGAGTATATGAGATAGAAAGTTGTTATTGTACAAATATCATTCCTCTTCTTAAATTAAATTATAATATATATTAGCATATTTTCATTAAAAAACAATGAAATAATTAAAGGATAAAACTTAGGTACAATTCCCTAGGTGCTTTTCGTATGGTTCTTGACTAAAAATTACAATTTTTTTGGAGGTAACAAACTTTGAGAGAATTATAGATTTAAGAAAATCACATTGAATTTAGTTAACAACCGTACGAAAAATTCCCAATTAAATAGTATTATTTCCCCTAAAAAAAACCCCAAAGAACCAATTTTGCAGTTTTTGTTGAAGGGATCTCCCATTCTGAAACTTCAACCAACTAAAAACTAACAACGGCAGTTTCATTCTCAAACAGTACTTATCCTTCAATTTCCATTTTCAATTCATTTCTCTCTTTCTCTTTCAATTCAACGTTCTTTCAGTATCAGGTTCTCTCTCTCTCTCTCTCTCTCTCTCTCTCTCTCTCTCTCTCTCTCTCTCTCTCTTTCTCTCTCTAGTTTTTTCATATTACCCATTTTACCCTTTTTCTTTCAGTACTCTCTTTGTACTTTCACTGCTTATGCAATCAAACCAATTTTAGATTCTTGCTCATTTCACTCTAACCCGTTTTCAATTCTCATTTTTCTTCACTCTACTCTATTGGGTTTTCGTCAAAATTTCATTTTTTTTATTCAATTCTATTTGATTGTGTTTTTTTTAATGTTTAATTGATTAATAGTAAAATAATAATTCTGGGTTTTTTTTTTACAAGATTTTGTGTATTAGTTTAATTCAGAATTTGAAATTCTGGTTATTTCAATTGTTTTTATCAGTGTTTTGTGTTTCAGTTCAGTGAAAAAAAATCAGCGGGAATTTAAAAGTTTGAATCTTGCAATTCTTCAATTATTCAATTCAATTCAGTATTTTTATTTTTTAATTTTTTTTGGTGAAGGGAATTGTTGAATTTGACATTAGTTTTTCTCATTGAGTTTTTGCAGAATTTTGTATCTTAATTTATTTTATGTATATTTGAGTGTTGAATTTTGCAATTATTAAATTATTCAATTTAGTTTCTTTTTTTATTCTTCAATTTTTTTTGGGGATTTTCTGTTGGTTTGGTGAAGGGAATGTTGTATTGTGTTATGGTGGATTTCAGATTAGTTTCTGTCATTAAAATTTCAGAATTTTGTATGTAATTCATTTTATGTATATTTGAATGTGGACGCTTAGTTTAAGTCACTAAATTTCCTGAATTTTGTATCATAATTTATTTTTATGTATGTTTGATTGTTGAATTAAATTTTATTTATTTTTTCTTGTTTTTGTGAAGGAAAATGTAGAATATCATGTATTATGTATGTTGGATTTTACATTAGTTTCTGTCATTAAATTTTTGAAGAATTTTGTATCCTAATTTATTTTATGTATGTTTGAATGTTGAATTGAATTGAATTTCTCTTGTTTGAGTGAAGGGAAATGTAGAACTTTATATATGTTGTGATTAACATTAGTTTCTCATTAATTTGCATAGAATAATTTGAGTAGCAATTTGCGTAAAATAATTTGTTGTAAGCATTGAAAATGATGAGATTTCAGGAAATTAAATTGATCCTTGCTAATACAAACTAATAAATCCTGTAGGATCTGCATTGTTCTTCAATACAGGCACATGTGTCTGTATTCAAAATTTCAAAATTGTTAACAGATAAAAAGTGGTTATTCGAAGTTATAAATAGTTATGAAAATGCGGTTATTGCAAGTTATGAAAATGTCAGATAAGATGGCTTATGACTTTACAATTTGCTTAGATGTTTGTATTTATGGATACATTGGTGTTATATGTTTTGAAAATATGTATGCATCTTTAGATTGAGTCGTTGATTTTAGATTAACTGTCCGTACAATTTTCTATCACCCCGACTCTGTTTGACAGTCTAAAAGGAACAAGTATTGAACATCTTTCCGCTGCTAAGTTTTGTCTTGTTGCACAAGAATAGTATATTTATTTATGCATATATCTCAATGACAATGCTAATTTTGATTTATATACCTCGAGATTGAGACGGCTTTTGATTTAGTGCCTTGAATTACTTTTACTTAAAGCTGACAAATTGTTCTTCATGCTATAGGCAGAGAATATACCTTTGAAGGAAGCAAGAAAGTCTTGTTGTGGATTCCATGCCCATCATGAAAAAGGTTGTTTCATGTTTTCTTTCATTTGTCCTTCTATTGAGATCCTTATATTTATGTTCAATATTGAATTTTTCTTTGATCCCGCTGTTGTATTCTGTTAAGTTGGTCTTTTTAAATTTAAGCGTACTTCGGTTCTGATAGGTTTCACTATATGTATGTGCTGATGACAATTTCTATCAGGCATTAGTCAGTGAAAAATTTACCTTTTTAGATTACTTTTGGCTTGTTAAGGGAGTTCCTTTGATTCTCTGTTTAACAGAATTCTGAGCAGAATCGTTTTGAAGCTGTATTCACCAAGCTGATGAATAATCTTGGTGAAACTGTTGACTTTGAACTTCCAGATTCGATTAAAAACAGGACAACGCAGTACACCCATATAAAGCGCAGTATCCTTTAATAGTGTTGGTCAGATTGTTCACAGTATCACCCTTGCTTTATGAGTGTCTTTATCTACTTTAACAGAGCTTACATGCAATCTTCAGTTGTTTTTAGTTCCCTCATTTTTTCTGTTTTGGCAGTTTGTCTGTTTATTATATTTCAGATAATCTTTTTGTTGATCCTTATTAAAATTTAAGATGTATATGTCACTAAGAACCGCAAGAGAAAGAGTGATGATGGTATATTCTGTTCTTGCGCATCTTCTGATTCTACTGCTGTATGTGGTAGAGATTGCCACTGTGGGTAAGTAACTAATCACACTAATCACAAACATATCCTATTTTATGTGTGTGATTCAATGGGAATGGGATATGCATCGTTCATTATTTGTTCCTTATGCTCACTGTCCCTGTAGGATGCTTCTGTCAAGCTGTTCTTCAGGCTGCAAATGTGGGATCTCATGTCTCAACAAAGCTTTTCAGCACCGTCCTGTTAAAAAGATGAAATTAGTCAAGGTAAACTTCTGATCAGGATTATTTTTGGGAATTTGTTATACTGTCATTTTCTTTCAACATGTTTTATTATTGTTTTCAAGTATTTTTTTTTTTTGTATGCTCAACACTATGAAAAACTATAATATATGATTTTCTTATTGCAAGTTGGTCCTAATTTATCGCCGCAAATTTAGATTTTAGAGAAACTTTTTTTAGGCAATGTTTGCTTGTATATGCTTATTCATAATGTCCACATTTGACATAATGAGTTGTAATATATTTTGCTTGTAGACTGAGAAATGTGGATCTGGAATTGTGGCAGATGAAGATATAAAGCTTGGGGAGTTTGTAATTGAATATGTCGGAGAAGGTGATGGTTAATTGTTTTTATGTTCAACATTTATAGAACGATTATCCTATTTTATTTTAGACCTACTTTTGATTGTTGTTGTTACCTCTTTCTACAGTCATCGATGATAAAACATGCGAACAGAGGCTTTGGAATATGAAAGATCGCGGGGAAACAAACTTCTACTTATGCGAAATCAATCGAGATATGGTGATAGATGCGACAAATAAAGGAAACAAGTCAAGATACATCAACCATAGTTGCTGCCCGAATACTGAGATGCAGAAATGGTTTACTTTCTAATTTATATTCACACATGGTCTTTTAGTATTACTTTTTATTTCAACCTAACATTATTTGATAGATGAACAGTTAGGCACATCATCTAATAAGTTTTTTTTCTTCTTTTTTTCTTTCTTTCTTGCTTTCCATCTTTAGGATTATAGACGGTGAAACTAGAATCGGCATATTTGCAAGTCGTGATATAAAGAAGGGCGAACATCTGACTTACGACTACCAGTATGAGTACTTTCTTTGATTACACTCTTTAAGGCCTTGTTTGGGTAAATAGATTAATTAAGCGGTTACAACCTAAGTGCTCATCATATAAGCTATTTTTATAACAAAAGAAAATAAAGTCGAATTGTTTTCATATTATATAAGCTATCCTAGAGAGCTTATAAAATTAAGCTGAAAATAGCTAATGAACATGTTATAAGCCATTTTTGTAAGTTCTCTCTAACAGTCTCATCAATGTTTATTTTATCAGTAGATAAGCTTAAATAAGTTAATCCAAACAGGCCATAAGTTGAACTCTCTTCTAATGAAAGTTTGGTGTTTGGAATGATATTTGTATGACTCTGTTGTAGTGATGGTGGATTCTAAGTTTCTAACGGCATAGCAGGTTTGTTCAATTTGGTGCAGATCAAGATTGCCACTGTGGTGCTGTTCAATGTAGGCGTAAGCTGGGTGCGCGACCTACCAAGCCTAAATTAGTGGCATATCAGGTTGCTTCATCTTCTCATAAATAGAGTAGATATGTCTCTAATTCTCCATGTCTTTTCAATAATATCAAATTTCTGTTATTTCAAAGCTCTGTTGTGAGCTAGTGCTTGAACAGGTTGAATAACTGTAGATTGTCAAATTTTCATTAGACTATTGATTAGGGTATGTTCCCATATGTTGAATGATTTGTTCAGTATAGTCGACGATGGTTGGAAATATTTTAAGATTTTAAAATTATATCATATCATGATAAAGTGTGATTGCTGAAGTTGACGTCTGATCAGAAAATAAAAAACCTATATTCTAAAATATGTTCATGGTTGGTAGTTTTGGAATTCTTTTAAAGATGAGATTTCTAGTGTGTCTGTTTGATTAGATTACTATTTTGACTTGTACTAACAATCATAGATACACATATTGATTGTGCATTGATTTGTAAAATAAAATCCTTATTTGTATTGTGAAGGGAAGGAAGTTTATTGGTTATTGCTTACCACTTATTTCAAAATCCATCTTTTTGGAATGTGTTTGTGTTTTGCCTGTGTATCAATTCCGTTATTTTTTCGGGAGAGTTATGCGTTATTAGTGACTATTTGTGTTGCTGTTGCCAACGGAGTTTCATGAATTCTGAGGCGCTCACGAATTCTGAGGCGCCTCAGAATTCATAAAATTCTTAGAATGCTTTTTACTCTTTTTTCCCCTAGTTGAAAATGTGCTTAAGGGAATATAATATGTTTGAAACAGTAGCATAGGATTTATAATTTTATAACGGGTGAACACTATAATGTGTTCAAATATAAAAATCTGTTGGACTTGCGGTTCAGAGGCCGAGCCTTGTCACGAAGGCAAGGTTGTTGCGTTGTGACCTTGAGAAGTGGTCGCAAGTTTTATTCACGAAAATGATGGTAGTTTTCTGCCTTGTGATCATGTGAACATGAGTTCGTGTCGCGAAGACCACCTCTTCGCTTTTAGGGTAAGGGTTCTGTACATCGGTCACTGTCGAACCCTTCACAGTGGTGGGAGCCTAAGTTTTAATCAATGTTGAAGCTATATTGTTTAGTCCTTTAGATATACCTCCTGGAGGAAAAGGAAGACACACAAAACTAGACTCGATCATAATTAAAAAGGGAAACATATACCTGGAGGAAAAGGAAGACACACAAAACTAAACTCGATCATAATTAAAAAGGGAAACAAATCATGATATATATGGTAACACAAACTTATTCTTAGATGATGAAACTACACCATAGAAATTGAAGTTTTGATAAAAACATGTTGAGGGTCCTTTAGGTTGGAGGAAAAGGAATGCTCTGTTATTATATAACAGCATTCATTTTTTTATTTATGCAAAAACTAGTCTCTATAAAAACGAATCCAAAACGAATCCAAAACGAATCCAAAACGATAAATTACTATGATTGAAAATATTGTACCATATTTTCCATATACCCTACATGCTAGGTTACATTTATTTTAAAAGTTAAGCTGGGACAAAAGACAAGGTAAGCAGCTATGAGACAATTGGGTTAAATTCCAGCTGAAATAGCTGGATTTGAGTGCTTCTTGGATAGACAAAGCAAGACTATTTCTCTTGCATAGCTGGTGTCAAATTGAGATAAAAGTTGTTGCAACGCAGAATTGTTGATGCGATAAAAGTTGTATTAAGGATTTGAGACAAGTGTTGCAAGAGGCAGAAATTCCAAGGAAAGAACTTGAGGGTAACTTCAATTTATGCTCGACCATAAGGATTTGAGACGTGTGGAAGCAAAAGGCAGAAATTCCAAGTATATAACTTCAGAAAGAGGGTAACCTCAATTTATGCTCGACCAGTGAGTATAAAATATCGTGGAGATGTTGAAGATAGGGTTAGCGATAATACGAATTTGAAGATAGGGTTTAGTCGTGTAGGTACAAAGGATGAAAAGGGAACATTTAATTATATATTGAAATAATGTGAATGATATGTTTGCTGTTATTATGACAAAAGACAGGGCACTAATTTATTTCTATTAAAATTTAATTCCTAATCTGAATTAAAAATAAATAAGGAAACCAATCTTTAACGGTTATTTAATAAAATCTAAATTAATCCACGACTTGTCGAGATCTCTCTTATGGCACCCAAATTAGTCCGCATTTCAAATACGAACCGGGAGCATGAAGAAGTGTGTTGAGAGGTTCACATCGAATAGAGATATGACCTAGATTGTCAAATTACCAATCATGAGCACGAGGGAGTGTGTTGAGAAGCCCACATCAAATAGAGATATAGGAGTTAGATAGTGCTTATAAGACTTGCACTTAAGTTTTTGAGCCTTCAAGGCCAAAGGTCGGCATATACGACCTGTCGAGATCCTTTTTATGGCACCGACATTTGTCCGCATTTCAAATGAAGAATCGGGAGCATGGAAAAGTTTGTTGAGAGGCCCACATCGAATAGTGATATGACCTAGATTGTCAAATTACCAATCGCGAGCATGAGGGAGTGTGTTGAGAGTCCCATATGAAACAGCGATAGGACTTAGATAGTGCTTATAAGGCTCGCACTCAAGTTTTTGAACCTTCAAGGCCAAAGGTCGACATATACAACCTGTCGAGATCCCTTTTATGGCACCCACATTAGTCCGTATTTCAAATGACGAATCAGGAGCATGAAGATGGGTGTTGAGAAACCCACATTGAATAGAGATATGACCTAGACTGTCAAATTACCAATCGCGAGCATGAGGGAGTGTGTTGAGAGTCCCACATCATATAGAGATAGGACTTGGATAGTGCTTATAAGGCTTGCACTTAAATTCTTTAGACTTCAAGGCCAAAGGTCGACATTTTCATTTATCGCCGGAGCTTGCGCTTCTTGAGTCTCAGTAACACCGGTATTTGAACCAAAATGACGCAACAGCCTACTTAGAATTTGGGCTTAGGGCTTAACTAAACCACAAAAATCCAGCTTGTAAAGTGAGAATTTCCAAACCTTATAAGCACTACTTATGCCGTATCTCTAGTCGATGTGGGACTCTACACTCAACATGATATAAATATTATAAGATATTTTTCATATATCATAATTATTTCAGAAATTAATTACTCTACTGTAATTGTATCTCGTATTTCCTGAAAAAAAAAGTTTACGATACACTTTTTAATGTTGTTCAAAGTGCATGCGAATGCTATCGCAGATGTCGGGGTTATGGCAGCCCGCCATAAATCTACCATATAAATGCAGTGTTGCGGGCTACGGCGAAACAGGGCTGATTAATAGGCACTGAGGCTGGAGCTAATCCACCACGCCGCCAGAACATGGCTCCACCATGCCGGACATTTAAAAACACTGGTGCACGTTTCACGATTACCGGGGCCAGCCCTGCTAATAACCTAATTATAAAGAATGGGGATGCTCATTGAAACACTTGATCTGGAGCACTGATTAGCTTTGATACATTTGCAAAGACCAACTCCTAATAACCTGCATTATTAGGTAATGGTCCATTAAACGATTTTATATCTCCATCGAATTCAAAATCTAGGGTGCTGATTAGCTTTGATGTTTAGCAGAATGATCTTAAGATAGCTCAGGAGGACACCTGAGATAATTAGCATTCCCCTGGTTGTGACAGCTTTAGGTTGTACTTGCAGGCTAGAACTCTTCTCTTGGACATCATGTAGAAAGCGTAGTAAAGGAAGCTTAGCTAGAGCTCATGATAGCTCCTGTTGTCCTTACCACAGTCAATAGTCTCCCTAGCAACTAACTCATGACCTCTGTAGTCAGCTGTCAAACTGCCTGTAACTAACTGACAGCTATCAGTTAATTAGTCATCTAGAACAATCAATAAATAGATTGATGCTCACTATGTAAAATGCAGAAAACCGATACAAGAGATTCAGAGAATAGAGTTCAAAGACTCTCTAAACACTTAGCATAAATTCCAATAAAGCATGATTGTTGGATTTTAGGTTTTACTTTTTAATATCAGGATAATTACTGGTTTGAAAATATCTTAAGGTAAAATAACAATTAGAACGATTCTCTATAGAATGTAAATGGAGATGCACTATTCCTTTCTGGAAGGAATGATTGTTACTTTATTTGATTGAATGAACTTTCCCTTTCTGATAATGCGCAGTCACTGTTATTGAATTTAGTTATGTTACTGCATATATATTAGTAATGTATAATTATCAACATTTTGGACTAATTGTGTGTTGTTTATGTCTGGACAGGTTTATCAGAATGGAGGCCTGCAAACTGGTAAGCTTGTTTCTTTATTTTGTTAGTTATATATAAACTATTTGATTTATCTGCTGCTATCATTTCCTTCTTTTTGTTGTCTTCTACAATACGAAAGTTTCATTTTTCTGTTGTATTGATTTTACAGGTAGTTCTCGGGTTGTTGACCATTCAAAATGCTTACTCAATTGCATCGATGAAGTTATTATGATAAAACAGCTTGGAAATGTGAGGTATATTAAAATTTTCTACTTTTGAATTGTCATACTATCCTTGTGAAGTCTGTGATACTATCCTTAATTTCATATGTTATAATTGAAGTTAAGTTTCTAATTTATTTTATAATGCTACAGATTTGGGATTATTAAATGGTTTGATGAATATTCTCGAAAACACAAGGTCAGAGATTAGAGTTTTAATGGACCTACATTGTCATTGTAAATTAGTTAGTTAGTTTTACTCTAACATCCAATTGAAAGTCTCCATCTGTCCATGTCACACCAGTACCACTAATTTTAAAAAGCAGTTATGAAAGTGGAACTGTGTGGCAAAATAATAGATTTTTATTGGATCTCAGTGTAAAACTAATTTTTCACAGTGACAGTCTATATCCTTTAAATCCTAGAGATTATTTAATCAGCTTTTGACACTTTAGATGAAAATTGTGATTAAATATGAATATGCATTAACTTTTTCAGATCATGTTTGAGGATGGTTGTGTTGAAATTTATGACATGTCAAAAGAAGATTGGGAATTAGTGAGATTGTGATGCAACTCTTATGCAGGAATCACTTCCACGTGAGTATTTCTTTTGCATCTATCTGTATGATATTGGGCCTGTTTCAATCGGCTTATTTGAGCTTTCGTAAGTACTTGTGAGACTGTATGACCTCAATGCCGATAAGAAAGGAAGGAAATTTATTTATTTTACAAAGTTTTCGTGTTGTTGATTCCTAAGCGTAGTGCTTCTTCCCCCATGCCGCCTATTGGTACTAGTGAGTAGGATTAATCTAACCCCATAGGTATTATATAACCTTTCGCTTAATACTATAAACCTAAAATTGAAGCATGTGAGGCTGCATTAATCAGGAATACAAGACAGAAGGGATTAATTGTTTTATTTCCATAAAGTACTTGTGAGACTGTTTGGGACAGCTTATGAAAATAGCTTATGGTATGTCCTTACGTTGTTTTCAGCTTATTTTCATAAGCTCTCCGGGATAGCTTATGAAAACATCTTAACAAATGTCTCTCCAAATTGTTCCATTCTCTCATGTTGTTACATGTTACCAAGCATAGGCTAACTATTTGTTGCTATTCGCAAAAATGGGCAAAATAAGATTGCTAATTATTGTGTTGTTCAGAGGTGCAGGTGAAGGAAGTGAAAATTGGAGACATTATTCTTTCATTGTATGTGCATAATTCTTGTACCAATATCAAACAAAATATGAAGAGGGATACATCAACACGAGTCATATTGATTGAAATATGAGAGTAATAATAAATTGTTTTTTTCTTTCTTCCAAGTTCAGTGTCCTGGAAGAAACCCTTGTATTCTATGAAAATCCTGATTGTACTGTAAAATGAGGACTCATGTTGCTCCATTTACAGGGATTTTGCGATTGTTGTATCAATTCAAGTGTATTTTTTAATTTTTTAGACCATTTTTTAGCATAAGGAACTCATAATTTAGTGATGAATTAGGGTGAGAAAAACTTGAAATTTTTGTTTAATGCATTACTCTTGTTCAATACATGGAGGTTTGTATCCAATAAAGTGGGAGTTTCTCTGCTGGATTAGACTTTTGTATTCTCAAGAAACATTTTGGTTAATTTTGTTTCATGTTCAATCTTATTGTTCTGGTACATGTATGGGTCTGTAGTTGGTTCTTTCTTTTCCCGAGAGCTTGTTTTTCCAACCCATGTTCCTATAAAGGCTCCAGTCTATATTGTTAACAAAATGGTTTGGAGGTTTTTTTTGTTTTGTTTTGTTAATCAATCTTCTGATTCTCAGAGGAAAGGGGACTTGGTATTTTGTGTGAGGTAAGTATAGCCTAAAAAAATTGAACTCCGGTTTATCCGAACGATTTGGCTTATGGTTAGGTTGGTTTTTTTTTTTTAAGGAATGGTAAGGTGGGTTTTAAAAGTAGCTCTCATTTTATTTTGATATAATTGAAAATTAGGTTAAATATGTTTTTGGTCTTTAAATATATCAACTTTTTGTTTTAGTTCCTCTAAAATTTTCTTTCAACTTTTAGTCCCTATAAAATTTCCAATCACTACTTTTGGTCCCTATTTTTAAGTTAATTTTTGTATGTTTTTAATGAAAATTTGCAGAAATGTGTAGAAAATTATAAAAATCTTTCCAAAAAAAAATTAGGATTTTTTTAACAAAACATAAATTAAATATGAATTTTTAACCGTAAAAAATATATAAGTTCATATTTAATTGATGTTAATTTAAAAAATTCTAATTTTTTTTGGAAGAGATTCTTATTTATACTTTTTTCTGCAATTATTTTATTCAAAAATATGAATTCTACATGAGTTTACTTTAAAGGAGGGATCAAAAGTGAAGATGAAAAACTTTTGGAGGACTAGAAGTTGAAGGAAAATTTTAGAGTGACTAAAACGAGAAGTTGACATATTTATAAGGACCAAAAACATATTTAACCCTTGAAAATTTGTAACCGGTTCTTGAACAAGTAGTTGTGGGAGGATTCATACTTTCAATCTAAAACTTATTTGATTGAGTGATTTCTTTTGATACTTTCAATCTAAAACTTATTTGATTGAGTGATTTCTTTTGATAGATGCTATCTTGAGATTTGACATTCTGAGCACATCTAGAGAATTTAGTTAAAACTAATATTATTAGTTTTTTTTTGTTGGCTTAAATGCACTTTTAATGTCCCTGTTTATTTTTTACTTCTAGTTTTTTTAATCTAAATCTACTTTTTGGTTTGCATAATTAAAAATACAAAGCATTTTTAAGCCCATGTCCAGTTTAAGTGATGATGTATCACTGAGGTGATTGTAGTGATCAAAGTAGTTTTTTCCAACTCACTAACGCCACCTTAGCGCTGCATCATTGACAAGAGGACTACATCACTCAAATGGGATGAGACCATAAAAATGCTTTGACTTTTTAAATTTTGGGACCAAAATGTGGATTTAAAAAAAGGGATTAATTAAAAATTATGTAAAAAGTTTAATTTATATACATTGTCAGTAGTATACAAAAGTTTTACACATGTATCCATTGATGTATTGTCGTATCATTTAATGAGTTTAAAACACATGACTTGTTATACCTCATTAATTGATGTTGCAACACATTATTGGATAATTGTTAGAACTTTTGTATACCAACAATGTATATAATTAAACTCATGTAAATAGAGGGACAAAAAATGCATTTAAGCCTAATTTTGTATTTTATTTTTCATATAGTGAAAGAATTAGTGAAATGATTTTACAATTGAATCCTTTTAAAGTATGTGTCCTCCAATTCAACTAGGGTCAGCTAGGGTCGTTCATTTGTAAGAGTGACTTGCAATTTTTTAAAACATATTTCGAGCAAGTAGGTTGCATACATGCTCAACAAGTTTGGGATAAGATCCACAAACATTTTCAATCTCACATTCAAAACTGCAAGCTATCAAGTTTTCAGTTTTGACATATACTTTGCACTTTACAGACCAATACGATTCATGAGAAGAACCAAGTCTTTTCTCGTCTTTACTCCAAACAAAATAGTACCACTAAAAAAGTACATAAGATAACATGGTCATCTAAATCCATACCCATTTTAAGCATAAATGAAGCATTGCAAGCTAAAGTACAATAAATTTAACATGCACAGACAGAGATAGTGGCACATCATGTGCAAGCATACGAGATTGTCAAAAGAGAAAGGTACAAATGCTTAAATAGGAAATCAATCTACAAAAGCAAGTACAAACAAACATGTTCAGCTTTTCTATCCAAAATAAAATATTTAGCTTTGATAGCTCAAAAGTTAACTTTAACATTTATTTGAGCCACAAAGTACTGGATCAAGATCCTGGGAGATAGTGGAACATTTATGCTCAACTTGGTTCTTCCAAAGCTTCCATCCAGTACAAAAGTTCACTTTCTAACCCTAATGCCCATTTTTGTTTTTCACGGGTCTCTCCAAGAAAAGTAATTTTGTTGTATGCACAATTGGACACTAAATATTGACACATTGATTCTAATCGGTAAGCGTGAACAATTTTAAGCGAGTTTGTAATTTTACTTTAAAAAAAAAAGATCTTTCTTTCTGTGGCCCAGTTGTTTTCTTTCTGGTCAATAGTTTGGATTGTTTGTTGGATGATTTTATGATGTTGTGTATTTTGATATAAGGTTGAGCATGACGATTTATTTTGGTGATTAGGTTTATTTTGGCTTTACAATTAAGTTAAGAGGGGAGATCCATTGACTCCAAGAATAAGTTCATTGAGTTACTGCAAATCTTATCTTCATTTTGTTTAAATCTAATGAGTCAAATTAATTATTAACCATCTCACATGAACCCTTTATTATGCTCTCCCACACACACACTATCTCTCTTCCATTCCTTTGTTTGCTTTCGGCATTTGAAGAAAAATCCAACTCCTCCCATGTATCATTTCACTCAAGGTCGATCATAATATTCTTGGTGTTATGGGTGAATCAATAAAGTTTTGCCTTTTACCTATTCCAATGTCTTATTTCTTGCATTTTTTGTTGCAAAAGATTCATTCATAATCAAAATTCTCTGAAAATATATTTTTTAATGGAATTAATCAAAGTGAGTTAAAAAAGAAATATATCTATATAATACTAACCACTAAGTAAAAACAATTGTTTTTGGTGCGCTTAAAAAAATGGTGCCCTAGACTGTCGTTCCTTTCGTCTACCCTCAAGGCCACCCCTGATTTCACTCTCATTTTTTGGATGCTATCATCACCCTTTCCAGTCATTAATTCCAGTAATGACTTTTAAGTTTTCTTTACCCTTTAGTCAGTTTGAATAGCTTTAATTTTATGAGAAAACTAATTTAAACAAGAGTTTTGAATTTGCTTAAAGACGCTGAATGCTTCAAATTTGTCGTGAAGTAGGTAAATCTGATAAACACATACACAAGGTTTTATAATAAGGGAAATGATTGGAAGAATAAATAGGGGAAGGACCCCAGAAACTGCTGAAAATCAATTCAAGATGAGCAATATAAATTGTAGAAGAAGGATGGGAGGGCAAACTACGTACTTTGGCAATGCAGCATGAAGCACAAAATCAGAATTTTCTTTATTGGCTGTGTTTGGTAACAATAAGAAGCTAGCTTATAGCTTGTTGAATTAGCTTATAAATTTGTTGGATGAAAATGTGACGTGTTTGATAGCAAGCTTTTCTCGTGAGCTTATAGCTTTTTTTGATATGTTATTTCAAAAAATGTGACGTGTTTGATAGCAAGCTTTTCTCGTGAGCTTATAGCTTTTTTTGATATGTTATTTCAAGTAGCTTTTGAGCTTCTAACTTATAACTTCTTATAATTTCTTCCAATTTTAACCTTGTTAATTTACTTTTATTATTGGCTAAATTGCATTTTTGGTCCCTTAACTATTTAGGTAGTATCACTTTGGTTCCTTAACTTCTCTTTGTTACACATTTTGGTCATTTCCATTAGTTTTAACTCAAAAAGGTTAGGTTTTCATCATTTTGGTCTCTTATAAAAATAAACCACCCACGTTCCCACATATTGCTTACTGCAACCAACCTCACTCACAGCTTACTAGTTACGTATAGTTTTATATATTTTGTTGTTCTCTTTTTTTCTTTTGACCTTCCTTTTAATTCATATACTCGTCAAAATATATAATAAAAAATAAAACTCGTCAAAAAATGAAAATTTGTCGAATAAAAAAATCAATTGAATTCATAAAGCACATTTTTTTTTGACGTTATAAAGCACATTTATTATTGTGAAGATGAAAATATTTTGAAATAAATTTAAACATTTAAAAAGAAATACATCAAGTAGTAAAAATTGTATATATGATTTATAAAAAAATAAACAAACATGCCCTTTTATGTCATTTTATATTTATCAGCACTTCAACAACTAATTTTATCAAACACTTATTTTAATAAGCTAACTTTTCAACTATAAATTCGCTTTTCAGCTATCAGCTATCAACTACCTTATAGCTTATTTTTACCAAACACACCCATTAGGACAAGATATATTACCAATTTTGAGTACATGTTTCTATATATGTGCACTTGGGTGTTTTTTGAAGGAACACTTGGGTGACTTTATGCAGAGTGCCAAGAGGCAAAATAGTTAGAACTTGCGGAAACATTAGCACCAGGAGAAGAAAATTACAGAATTTAAATTTAGAGTTTAGACAAAGTAGACTTATGAGAGTTAGATAGAAGGAACTAATAAAGACTATCAAAGCCAGCTATTCCTTTGAGAAGCAGCTCATTGAAGGTTACTGAGGTAGGTAGGAGGAACTCAATCTTGGATCTAAGAGTGGAAGATAGATGTTGGAGAAGGGTACTGAGGTGAGGGAGGAGGTCGTTAAATTTTTTCATACCAGTTTTTGGATTTTGATCAAAATACGGCAACTTCAGATGGTGTCAATTTGAATCAGGTCTTGGAGGTGGGTAATATTGCTTTGGTGTCGCCATTTTTGAGTGCAAAGATTGAGGCTGTGGTGAGGGGAGTCGACTGAAGTAAGAGCTATGGGATAAATGGTTTTAACTTTGCTTGTTTTTTTTTCAAAAGATTTTGGTCACTTCATAGTCCTGAGGTATGGGGTTATGTTCGATCAATTTTTAACCCATGCTAGTTTTTCCACAAGTTGGTGGCAAAGTTGTTTGCCGAGAGGTTGGCATGAGTTATGGATGATATCATTTCAACTAATCAATCAACGTTCGTCAAAGGAAGACATCTGGTTGATGGTATTGTTATGGTAAATGAAATTATTGATTTAGCCAGAAATTCTAGACGGATTTCCTGATCTTTAAGGTAGATTTCGAAATGGCTTATGATTTAGTGAGTTGGAGTTTTTTGGATTACATAATGAGAAAGTTGAGTTTTAGTGATAAGTAAAGGTCCTGGATTCGTGCATGTGTTTTCTCTAGGAGGCTCTCGATTTTGGTCAATGGTTTCTCGACTCAGGAGATTAATATTCAAAGTAGCCTCAAGTAAGGTGATTCGTTAGCTCCCTTCTGATAACTCCTTCATAAGGCAAATGAGTTAGGAGATTTCTTGGGTTTTAAGATTGGGTGGGACGGATTATTAGTATCTCACCTCAAGAATGAAAATGATACTCTTTTCATAGGTGAAACTTCGTTGACTAATCTCTAGACCATTAAAACTATCCTCCGGTGTTTTGGTATGACGTCTAGCCTCTGTGAATTTTTCCAAAATTAGTATCATGGGTGTCAATGTGTGGACTTGTACTTCTTGAGTCTGGCTGTGAGCTTCCTCTGTTGTAGAGCGGGGTCTATTCCTTTGAGTATTTAGGGTTGTCGATTGGGGAAAATTCGAGGAAGGAAGGGACATGTGAACTTTTGGTATAGCTTGTTGCGAAACACCTAGGGTCATGGACTTGTAGGTTTGTGAGCTTAGGGGGGGAAATGGTTTTAATAAACTTTGTGCTTAATTTGATCCTCATTTTTTTTATCTCTTTTTCATGAAGATTCATGCCAAGGTCTGGAAGAGGATTGTTCGTCTCTTGAGATGCTTTTTTTAAGGAGGGTCTATTGGGGAGGACAAAATCCCTTGGGTTTGTTGGGAGGATGTGTGTAAACATAAATTAAAGGGGCTCTATGAGTCATAGATCTCAAGGTGGTGAATCTAGCTCTGCTAGGGGAGTGGAGGTAGAGATTTCTCTCTTGAGGATTAGGCCTTTGAAGAGATATTATGTTGTTCCACGTATGATGCAAAACATGTGTTAACATCCCAGGGAGGGAGGGGTCGTTGCTTGTCTTCGAGTGGAAAGGTGTTTCCCTTTTAGGAGTGGGGGTTGATGCTAACGTGGATTGGTTCGCTCAAGGAGCAGTTAAGATTATGCGGAATGATAGTTTGACATCCCTTTGGAAAGATGATTGACTTGGAGACATTTCGCTCAAGGCGAGGTTACCTAGGTTGTTTTAGGCCTTGATTAAACAATCTTCGTTGGTTGGACATATGTGATCTTGGGTAGAGGGTGTGTGGGTGTGACATTTTAGGTGGCGTGGTAGACAGTTTATTTGAGAGTAGGTTTTAGTGGTGGAGTTATTGGTTGTGTTGGGTGGGAGGCAGTTTCCAGAAGGAGTAGATACCTGATCCTGGAAGCACTCTAAATATGGCAGGTGTATTTGCTTCAATATGCATATGACTCTCTCTCAGAGGAAACTTTGGGGGAGAGTGGTACGGTATCAGAGTTATCCCATATGTTGGCGCGGGTTTGGAAGAATTGGGATCTTTCTAAAATTTAGGTTTTCTCTCGACAACTTCTCCAGGATAAGATCCCAACTAGAGCAATATGCCTAGACGTTGGGTTATAACGGATCCTTTAGGGTCTGTTTATGCTCTTTGTGGGCCGTCTTCCGAGTCGGGTATCTCATCTCTTTGTTTTATGTAGGGTACATAGCCTATAAGGTGCGGTAAAAATTCTTAGTTGCTTAGGTTGGGAGTGGATTTTGCCTCAAGATTTAGTAGTTCTTTTTTAGGGGTATTTGGGGTTAGCGGGGAGAGATAAAATTAGGCGTGGTTTGTTGTTGATCTGAAATAATATTGTGTGGATCATCTCGATTGCTCGTAATGATCTTGTGGTTTCAATAAGATACTAGATGTGGAGGAATTGATTCAAAAGCTTTTTTTGTTTTGTTTTTGTGTTGTTGCTGATAAACTAATTGAAGTGTTTGACAAAATTTAAGCTTCAAATAACAGATAAATGTAAAATTACATAAAAGACCATTCTTAATTCATAATAAAATTTATATTAATTGTTAAAATATTTTTTTACAAAATATTTAAGATATATAAAATTTAGTAATTTAAAATATATTTTATATATTATTATTAAATTAATTTTTTTAACGTTGAAACTTTATTTTAAATTTATATTCTTTCAGGATTTTATACTTTATATTATAAAACGTAACGATTAAATTAGAAACTCTCCTAAAAAAATAAAATTATAAACTAACATCGAAAATCATAAACGTAACAATATATATTAACGTAACATTAAACCTATTTTATTTGAGATTGTAATAAACTATAAAAGGTAAAAACAGATTTATGATAAAATAATTAACGTAAAAATATAATTAAAAATTTGAAATAAAAGGTAAAGATATAAGCTATAAAGTACAAATTTGAAATAGCGTCCATAAAACAAAGTATAAGCTAGTGAAATAATAAGCTATAATTTTGTGATGAAATAATAGTTATCAAATTGTAAGCTAACTTATTTATTTTGTCAAATAAACGGACATATCAATGGTTGCGAAGCTAAGTTTCCCTTGCCCATTTGAGATGATCTTAGTGATTTTTTTATTTTAATAATAAATAGGATTAATAGTGTTTTTCACTTCTGTAATATATATCATTTCCGGTTTTCGTCTCTATAAAATTTTCGGTTTGATTTGCATCCTCGTAAAATATTTTTTTTTTTCCAGAATACCCCCTTCCCCATCCAACTCAGCAAATTTGCCTACGTGGCGCTGATTTGACTTCTTTTTTTCATTTTTTTAATTGACCACATGTAAAAAAAAAATTCCACATCAGATTTTATTTTTAAATTATTTGAAAATTAATTTTTAAAAATAAAAGAATTGTGTAATAAAATTTTCGAAAAAAAAATCTGAATTTATTCTAAATTTGTATACAGATTTTTAAAAATTAAAATTTTTTCACTTTTTTTTTAAAAAAAATCTGACCTTTTTTTGTATTTTGAAAATTAAATTCCATAATTTTTTAAAATATTTTTAATTTTAAAAAAAATATGATTATATTTTCTGATTTTTTCTAATTTTTTAAATTTAAAAATAGAATCTTATAGTTTTTTTTTTGATTTTTAAAAATTTTGAAAAAAAATCTAATTTTTGTTTTTTGATTTTTAACTGACTTTTTTTTTTCCTGTTTTTTTATATTTTGGAAAAAATCTTAATATTTTTTCTGAACTTTTAATTTTTGGAAAAAATCTGAATATTTTTTTGATTTTTTTTATTTTTTAAAATTAATTTTCAAATATTTTAAAAATAAAATCTGATGTGGTATTTTTTTTTTACACATGGCTAATTAAAAAATAAAAAATGAAAAAAAAGTCAAAGCCGCGCCACATCAGCGTATTTGCTGAGTTGGATTAGGGAGGCGGGTATCCTGGAAAAAAAAATATTACGAGGATGCAAGTCAAACCGGAAATGACATATATTACAGGGGTGAAAAGCATTATTAAAAAAATTCTAAATTGTAGTAAATGAATCTTTTATAATGTTCTAAATGTGTCACTGAAAAATCGAAGAGTTTAATGAAAATTAAACAAATTACTTGTATTTCTTTTTTGTAAAGACTAAAAAATCTATTAAAATTAAATAAGAAATAAGGGGCCGTTTTTTTTAGATTTAAAAAAAATGGATTTTCCTTTGTATTTTTAAAAATGGATTTTTTTGAGATTTACTCAAAAATAGTAAAAGTTATCTCAAAATCATTTGATATAAGTTAAAAAAGAGATTTTGAAATTCACTAACTTAAATATTCATTGTTCGAGATTTTACATAGTAAAAATCACATATTTTTTCAAGATCTTTCAAAAATGATTTTTATGAAAAACTATTTGAAATAGCTTTTTTTTTATTAGAGATTTTTTCAAAATTTTAGTATCCAAAAATAATTATAATCAAATGATGAAATACTTATAATGACATTTTAAGATAAACTATTCAAACGGATTTTTCATTTGAAGCTTTCCTTGAAAATTTCTTGTTAAAAAAATTATAACAAAAACACATTACACTACCAAAATATATTTTAAAAAAAGTTATAACAAACGGTCCATAAATTATGAAGTTTCCAACTTTATAAGGACCAAAATCATATTTAATCTTAAAATTTTATCGAAATAAAACATAGGACATTAACACGTGTATATTCACTTTAGAAAGAGATATAATCATCATGTATTTATACATCTAAATAATAACTAAACACAAGCTTTAAAATCAACAATTGCACTGTCTCAAAGCCTAAAATAAAAAGATTATTGGCGTGCACTAAGCTCTTATAAATAATCTACATTATGTAGTCATTTGAAACTTTATTAAGCATATTGGAGGTGAAAGTAGTCTTATTTATAGCCACACCTAACTATGATAAATTCGCCCATGCGTGCAACCCGGGTACCAACTTATTAATAAACAAACAAACACGAGTGATATATCTTCTTCAATTCTTTCATACTCAAAACAATGTTTCTCTCTATATATATATATATCCCAATCAGAACCTTGCTACTACATCGACCCTTACCTCATTTTTGAACTGTTCCCATGGATTCAATTGTTCATAATGAGAATGAAAATTGCAAGCCTCTTCATGTGGCAATGCTCCCCTGGCTAGCCATGGGACACATATACCCTTATTTCGAGTTGGCCAAAATTCTTGCTGAAAAAGGTCACACTGTCACCTTCATAAGCTCTCCCAAAAACATTGATCAAATGCCCAAAATACCTCAAACAATTCAACCATTCATCAATTTGGTAAAATCACCTTTACCACACATAGAACAACTACAAGGTGAAGAGAGCTCTATGAATGTTCCATCAAACATGATTGGTTACCTTAAGTTGGCTTATGATGGTCTTCAAGATGATGTTGCTATGATACTCAAAATATCAAAGCCTGATTGGGTTTTCTATGATTGTGCAGCTGATTGGTTACCACCAATAGCCAAAAGCCTCAACATTCCTTGTGCTCATTACAACATAGTCCCAGCTTGGAACTTATGTTTCTTTAATCGACCAAAGGATCATGAAGTAGACATGTTTGGCCCACCAAACTGGGTTCCTTTCCAAACAACCATTCATCTCAAACCTTATGAGATTATGAGAACAAGGTCATCTATCGAAAATCATTCTGGAAGAAGACTGGCTTTTGATCTCAACAAAGTATACTCAAGCTGTGACATTTTTCTTATCAGAACCTCTAGAGAACTTGAAGGTGAATGGTTAGATTATATTTCTTCCCAATACAAAGTTCCTGTGGTTCCAGTTGGAATGCTTCCACCATCCATGCAGATAAGAGACGACGAAGAGGAAGAAAGAAACCCTAGTTGGGTGAAAATCAAGGCATGGTTGGATTCAAAAGAATCATCTTCTGTAGTTTACATTGGATTTGGGAGCGAGTTGAAGTTAAGTCAACAAGATCTAACTGAGTTAGCTCATGGAATTGAGCTTTCTAGGTTGCCTTTTTTTTGGACTTTGAAAAATCTTAAAGAGGGTACACTTGAATTACCTACAGGATTTGAGGAAAGAACAAAAGAATGCGGAATTGTTTGGAAAACATGGGCACCTCAGCTTAAGATATTAGCTCATGGATCAATTGGTGGATGTATGAGTCATTGTGGTGCAGGTTCAGTCATTGAGAAGCTTCATTTTGGGCATGTTCTTGTGACATTGCCTTATTTACTTGACCAATGTTTGTTTTCAAGAGTACTAGAAGAAAAGAAATTGGCTATTGAGGTACCAAGGAGTGAGCAAGATGGGTCCTTTACAAGGGACTCTGTAGCCAAAACATTGAGGTTGGTGATCGTGGATGAGGAGGGAAGTACATACAGGAAAAATGCCAAAGACATGGGAAATGTTTTCAGTTCAAAAGATCTTCACAATGAATACATTAAAGATTTCATTGATGCTCTTCAAAAGTATAGAGTTCATTCCGACAATTAAGCATATTTCGTGTGTTTCCCTTTCAAATGTTTTGTTTTATCTTATTGCAACAATAATCCATGAGATTTTCTCTTTTCTATCTCCCTCTCCAACAAGTCAACCATAGTTTTTTCTCTCTAGGTTTTCTCTTCTCTTCATTAAAGGGTGGTTTTAGGTCAATTTTTTACATGAAATCACCTCTCTTCGTCTTTTTTTTCTATCTATTTTAATTTTAATAAGTGATTTTCTCATAAATCTAGCTTTTTTTTCTCCGTAATTTCGTCATCTGAGTGTGGTGGTGTGTTGTTTGTCGTCTTGTGCGACATTGTTTGATTTCCTGTCTTGTTGCAGTATTCATTAGATTCATATTGGAAGGTCAATTATTCAATCAAAGATTTGGACGTCAACGTTGCAAATTCGGGGAGGCATGGGTATTCCAGTCACTTTAATTTTATCAAATATTTTTGTAGGCATTATGTCGTTTTATGTTATTAACTTGGATGTTGTGAGTTTGTTCGAAGATTCATCCGTTACGTTTTTAGCGGTGTTGAATGATGTGCTATATCAATTTGATAATTGAATATCGTTTTGTTTTTGTGAAAAAAAATAATAATCCATGAGAATTTGTTTTGAATTCATTGATAAGAGTTTGACTTTGTATATTGTACAATTGGCTTATTTATTATGAAATTGGAACTACCAGTAATATACTTATATTGTGAAACCCAACCGCGTTTTTTTCTTGATCCACCACTATTTTTTTTTGTCAAGTAGTCTAGTGGTTAGAATTCACCTTTTTCAAGGTGAATAAGTGGGGTGTCGGGAGTTTGAACCCCGACCTCTGCATATAACAATGCATGTCCCTTCCAACTGAGATATGTTCACGGGGACGATCCACCGCTAATTTACTACTACAAAAAAATATAAAACAAATACGGTAGTAAATGTGACATTTGGTAGATTAGAGATTATTTATATAGAGATTTTTTAATAAAAAAAATTTGAAAATGTTTTTTGTCTGTTTATCGTAATAAAATTATTTTTTTTAAATAATTTAGTTTGTTTGGATATAACTATATAAAAGAAATTTTTTGTTCTAAAACTATGTCAGTCTTTTGACACTTATTTTCTTTCTCCTCTAAAATAGTTTATTTGTTACAAAAGATAAAATGGTAAAAAATAATGATGTAACGAATGATATAGTTTTCAAGTATTTTAGGTATGATTTTTAAAAGGTCAGGGGGTTCAATTGAATACCCCGACGCACACCTAGCTCCACGCATGTTTGGTGATTCAATCATCATTGACTCTGAGACTGATCTAGATATTGTATTTGAAAACAAGCCAGAGTATGCAGCATCCTCGAAGTGGGTGATGGTTGAAGCTGATGATGATTACCCTACACCATGGGTTGCTGTTGATGGTATTCAAAAGTACTATAAAGATAAGAAGCTTATAGAAGGTTGGTTTGGATTTAGTAAAATGTCGTCGAAAACAAGATAAGCTCTTGGTGAAGATTGTTATTGGATATCGGGAAAAAATGACAAACACGGACGGCGTTTGGTCATGGTGAGTGGTGGTAGGGATCATGTTGATGTATTTGGTGTTGTATTCGTTGATGTTAATGACGCTACAACCAGAAGATCTGTAGTTTGAATAAATTTTGGATGCTAGATAGTATTGAATAATAAGTTACAATGTGAACGCAAGTCACAAAGACCTAGGGTCTATTAGTTGAATCTAGTAACTTATAGTGTGAATAATCCTTGTGAGTTTGGATCCACTAGCTTCTTCTTATTTTACTTTGTAAGGTTAAATTTGTAAGTTAAGAGAATAGAATCAGAGACTTTAAAAAAATACATTTAAAATTCTCAAACCAAGATCATCAAACCAAACCAAGATCATCAGACCAACCCGACTGATTTATATATGAGTGATATTTGAACAATTAAAATAGGAAAACTTTGGCGACAATTGTATAAACGTACACATAAAGGTATTGTTATAAAAACAACCTACTATAAAAAAAATTCCTGCCACCCTACAAAAACGAACCTATGCCTAGGGAGTACAAACCGATAAAAAAAGATAAAAAGATGAGTCAGCCCTAGATACACAAAACATCAATTCTCCAACTACCTTGTAACAGGTGTGAAGTATATGATAGAGAATAACATGAAAGAGAGGTGGGGAATATGTGAGACATTATAACTTTCTTCTTCTAGCCCTGCTCCGTTACCTTTCTCTTCTTACTGTCATATTTGTTTTTATGTAAGTTTCAATTACTTTATATTTTGACACATAACTAAAAATTAGGTTATCTTTATCTTCTTTTATTATGTCAGCTTTTTTACATTTTTCAACAAACTTTCTCAAATTGTCACCATTTGAATATGTCCAATACAACTTTTTAGAATACACTCCATCATTCATCACTTCTCTAATTTCACTACAACTTTCAAAACTCTTTCATCTTTCATTTGTCACTCTCTCTGTAGATCTCAAAACATTTGGATACACGCAATGACGGATCCAGGGCATCACATATATATATATATATATATATATATATATATATATATATATATATATAAATTTGAAACATTGTATTAACACACATATATATTATATTTCATTTTTTAATAGCATAAATATACGTCATAATTGTCATTTACGATTATCCATATTTTAGAAACATTAAATGATTTTCTCATTTTCAATACAAACAAAAGTATCTCTATATATAAGTAACTAAACAATTGACAATATTCATAGCAGAGAAAGTCCTTTCAACTGTTGCAATTGCCACAGGTAATATCAAAGATAACTCTAAAAGCAAATATACCAACGATGCAGAATCGGAATTATTGAATTTGTGAGGGTGATGGCAAGAAAGGGTGAGAACCGAGCGGAAGATATATATATATATATATATATATATATATATATATATAGAGAGAGAGAGAGAGAGAGAGATGTGTTATTAGATTTGTTTTTTTGTG